>Ga0081455_10000871_pt1 | contig 38983 bp, 34 predicted proteins | sample TabmetS3T2R1_FD_70207 | JGI IMG/M metagenome (GOLD analysis project Ga0081455, IMG submission 70207) | Tabebuia heterophylla rhizosphere microbial communities from the University of Puerto Rico - S3T2R1 | ecosystem: Host-associated > Plants > Roots > Rhizosphere ... | reverse complement strand
TTCATGGGATCGATCGCGCCGGTGAGCGTCGTGCCGGCGGTCGCCACGACCGCGATCGGCGTGACGCCGGCCTCGATGTCCGCGTCGATCGCGCGCGCGAGCGCCTCCGGCTGCATCCGCCGGAGCCCGTCGAGCGGGATCGTCCGAAGGTTGTCGGACCCGATGCCCAGGAGCTCGACCGCTCTGGTCACCGAGTAGTGCACCTCGAGCGAGCAGTAGATCGCGACCCGCCGCTCACCGATCCCCGTGTGCCTGGACCCCGGCAAGGCTCGTTCGCGAGCGGCGGCGATCGCGCTGACGTTGCTGATCGTGCCGCCGCTCGTGAACGCACCCCCGGTCGCGGGGAACCCGACGAACTCCGCGACCCACCGCACGGCCTGATCCTCGATCACCGTGGCGGCGCGAGCGTCAACCGCGAGGTTGATGTCGTACGTGTGCGCGAGGAAGTCGGCGAGCGCACCGATCTCCAGGCCGCTCGATCCGATGAACGCGAAGTATCGCGGCCGGGCCTGCGCGATCGACTCGTCCAGGATCCGGGCCGCGTCGTCCAGCGCCTCGTGCACCGGCGTCGGCCCCGCGGGCAGGGCCGACGCGAGGAGCCGCCGCACGCGCTCGTCGAGCGGCGGCTCCTCCGGCCGGAACCGATCGAAGCTCCTCCACGCCTCGGCGACGAGCCGCGCGGCGTGCTCCAGCGCCTCCTCGCGAGGAGCGTCGAGGCGGAGCGTTCGTTCGGGTTCGGTCATCTCGTCGATGGTACGGCCCGCCTCCTCACTCCTCGACGACGATCTCCTCGCGCAGCTCGACGATGACCTCACTGGCAGGCCGCCGCCCCTTCACGATGAGCATGAACAACAGCCCGATCCCGCCCCAGATCAAGGCGTAGATCGGCGCGAGGATCGTCGGACTCGGCACCTTGTAGAACGACCCCCAGATCGCGGCTCCAGTGATGACGATCCCCAGGATCGCCGAGACCACCACGGCACCGTAGCCCGCGCCGTCCTGGAGCCCGAACAGACTTCCGACTGACATCAGCAGGTACACGACGAGGAGCGCGAACGCGCCAAACGTCGCGCACCACGCGAACAGGGAGAAGTAGTGCGGGAACCCAGGAAGCGCGAACAGGCTGTCCCAGTTCTCCGAGGCAAGGATCAGGAGCACCTGAAGGGCGATCAGGAACACGATCGCCCCCCCAGGCGTGCCGTACCGGCTCGAGACCGACGCCAGCGGAGCGGGCAGCCGCCGGTCACGTGCCATCGCGAAGGTGCCTCGCGTGGACGCAACCGCAGCCCCCACGTACACCGCCAACATGTCCAGGAACACGACGACGAGCAGGATCTTCAGCCAGAACTCTGATCCTGCCGGTGAGCCTGGGGCGCCGAGGGCGAACAGTGGTGCCCCCGCCACGTCGGGGCTCGTGATCACCGACAGATCGAACCCGAACCCGGCGACTTCCACGTACGACGCGATCAGGTAGAAGATCGAGACGAGGACAACGGCGCCGAGCACGGCCCGCGGGATCGACCGCTTCGGCTCCGCGGTCTCCTCGGCGAGGTTCGCTGCCGTCTCGAACCCGACGAAGATCAACACCCCATAGAGGACCCCGAACAGGATGCCGCTGAAGCCGCCAGCAGGCGTCGGATCGAACGCCTTCGCGACGTCGTTGTCGCCTCCGAGGTCCGCGATCACGGTGATGAAGAAGATCGTCACGACTGCGATCGAGATCAGGGCAAGCGTCAGCTGCACCCGCGTGGAGATAGCGACGCCGAAGTACAGCACGATGAACAGCAGCGCGGTGAGGATGACGTCCCACAGCCAGATCGGGAGATCGAGGTCGATCTCGAGCCCCGGCAGCAAACTGTCGTGCACATAGCCGCCGAGCAGCACCCCGAGTCCGACGGTCAGGATGATCGTCCCCCCGTAGTACAGCCAACCCGACGCCGCACCGAGCGTGCTGCCCAGACCGTTCGAGACATAGTCGTAGAGCGATCCCGCCGCATGGATGCGCTTCGCGTACTGGGCGACGATCCAACCGAGCGCGAATACGCCGATCGCGGCGAGCAGTACCGCGAGTGGTGCTGACGTGCCTGCCCCCCGCGCCGCCGCGTTCACCCCGATGATCAGCGGGATGATGAAAGCGGCGGAGAACACCGGGCCCATGAACCCCACCGACTGCGCCAACACGTCGACGAGCGACAGCTTCGCCTCCCCCAGGCGTTCGTAGCCCATCTCGTTCTGCTGTTCCGCCACTGCGGTCCCCCCTTCTCCGTCGATGGCCGCCTTCAGGCGGCCACCCCCCCTCCGGTCCAGCCGTCGTCGGGACGCTCGAACCACACATGGACCTGTCCCGTGCCGACGGACGCCTCGTACTCGCTGAACATCTCGCCGGGCGCGCGGCAACTCGCGCCGCCGAGCGCCGAGGACAACATGAGGAAGTGTCCGAAGTGCCCCTCGGGTGCCGCTTTCCGGTAGTCGGGCATCCCGTCGATGATCCCGGCGTGGTCACCCGCCTGCATCATCGCGAGCACACGCTGATCCGCGTCGTAACTGTCGCGGCTCAGGATGTTGTCCGGCGCCGTCGAGCTCTCGTGCTGGCGCAGCTCCTGGAAGGGGAAGAAGCGATGCGTCATGCCGCCGCTGGCGAGCAGGACCACCCGGCGGTCGCTCTCACGGACCGCGTTGCCGATCAGCTCGCCGAACAGCAGGAAGTCCTCGGTCGTGCAGCATTGGTTGATCGCGACGCTCAGCCACGCCGTCTGCGGGTCACCGAGGAACGTCCAGACGTTCACGGTCCCGTAGAAGATCGGCAGGTACGGATCGTCGTTGGCCAGGATCCAGCAGTCGTCGCGGCCGTCCGCCTGGGCCGCGATCAGCTTCGCGAGCTCTGGGTCGCCGGGGATGTCGTACGGGATCTGCCGCATGCCGCGCGGGAGCTCGTGGCTCGTGAACTTCCCCTGCCGCCGGTCGTGAGCGGTCACGATGTGTTCGAACGTCGATTCCCAATGCGTGTCGAAGACGATCACCGCGTCCGGACGGAGCCGGTCGAGGCATTCGCTCTTCATCCGGTGCAGGCCCGGGACCAGCGTGATCTCCCTGCCTTCGTTGATCTCGAGCCGTGTCTCCTCCGGCAGCATGATCGTGGGGACGTGCGCGACGAGCGCCGCGCCGACGATCTCACCCATGCTCAGCACTCCCCTCTCGTCGTGATCAGGTCCACGGTGCCGTACAGACGTTCTTCACGTCCGCGTAGAAGTCGAAGCTCCACGTGCCACCCTCGCGGCCGATCCCCGAGTTCCTGGAGCCGCCGAACGGAGCGCCGAGGTCGCGGACGAAGAAGCAGTTGACCCACACCGTGCCGGCAACCAACCGCTCGGATACGCGCTCCGCGCGCGACGGATCGCCGGTGTACAGGATCGCGGCGAGCCCGTAATCGGTGGCGTTCGCGAGGGCGACGGCCTCGTCCTCGTCCTCGAACGTCTGGATCGTGAGCACGGGGCCGAACACCTCCTGCCTGAGGATCTCCGACCCTTCCGGAGCGTCGTCGAACAGCGTCGGACGGTAGTACAGCCCGCCGAGGTCCTCGTTCGGCCCTCCCCCGAAGACCGCACGGGCACCGTCGGTCTTCGCACGCTGTACGAACCCGTCCACGCGCTCGAAGTGCTGCCGCGTGATCAGCGGGCCGATGTCGGTCGCCTCGTCGCGCGGGTCGCCCTGAACGATCGCCGCGGCGGCCTCGACGAATCGTTGCAGGAACCCGTCGAGCATCGACGCTTCGACGACCAGACGCGTGCCGGCGAGACAGACCTGTCCGGCGTTGTCGAATTGGTTCACGGCCTGCGTGACCACCGCGTCCAGGTCGGCGTCGGCGAACGCGACGAACGGCGACTTCCCACCGAGCTCGAGCGAGACCGGCGTGAGGTTGGGAGCGGCCGCGGTCGCCACGAGCTTGCCGGTCGCGACGCTCCCGGTGAACGCGATCCGGTCGACGCCCGAGTGCGACGTGAGCGCGGCCCCGGCCTCCTCGCCGATCCCCTGCACCACGTTGAACGCGCCGTCAGGCAGGCCGGCATCGCGGGCGATGTCGCCCAGGATCGACGCGGTGAGCGGCGCCCACTCTGGCGGTTTCAGGATCACGGTGTTGCCGGCGGCGAGAGCCGGTGCGACGCGCCACGTGGCCAGCATGAGCGGGGCGTTCCACGGCGTGATGACCGCCGTCACGCCCGAGGGATCCCACTCGAACCGTTCCGCGAACCCCTGGTAGTCCGCATGCTCGTCGGCGAGCGCCAGCAGGTGGTCGGCGAAGAAGCGGAAGTTCCGCGCGACCCGGGGCATGACCGAGGTCCGCATCGAGCGCAGCAGCGAGCCGTTATCGCGGGCTTCCACGGCGGCGAGCTCCTCGACGCGGGACTCGACACCGTCCGCGATCCGGTGCAGGACCTCCGCGCGTTCCTTGGGCGAGGTGCCGCTCCACGCGGTGAACCCATCGCGTGCCGCGTCCACGGCGGCGTCGACCTCCGCAGGGCCGGCGCGAGCGACCTCCGCGAGCGCGGTCTCGTCGATCGGTGAGACGTCGGTGAACGTGGCGGTCGAACCGAGGCGCGCGCCACCGATCAGGTGCTCCGTGGCGACCTCGATCCCCTCGACGACCGCGCGCTCCGTGGTGCCCTCCCAGACGCTCATCGGCGCAGCGTGCGCCGGAGTCGTTCGTACCCGAACGGTATGCAGGGCAGCGGAACCTGTCAAGCCGTCGGGAACCCACCGGTGGATCGGGCGCGTCTGAGACGGCAACCGAGCGTGAAGGAGCGCCGAGATGGCCGGATCACGGATCGTTCGAACCTCGATCGTGGGAGCGCTCGTGGCCCTCGCCGTGATAGGTCCCGCCGCGACCGCGCTCGCGTGCGGCGGGCTCGTCGCCCCGAACGGCACGGTCAACCTCCTTCGCACGACGACGCTCGCCGCCTACCACCGTGGCGTAGAGCACTACGTCACGTCGTTCCAGTTCGCCGGGAAAGACGCGGGAGAGGTCGGATCGATCGTGCCGCTCCCCGGCGTGCCGACGAAGGTCGTGAAGGCCGGCGGATGGACGCTCCAACGGCTCGTGCTGGAGACGCAGCCTCCGGTGGCAACCCTCGCCGCCGAGGACGGCCGAGTCGCCGCATCACCCGCTCAGGTCCTCCTGGAGACGCAGGTCGACGCGCTCGACATCACCGTCCTCAAAGGCGGCGCGGTGGCCGTCGGCACGTGGGCGACCGAGCACGGATTCCTGCTGCCCCCGGATGCGCCCGAGGTCCTCGACTTCTACGCGCGGCGCAGCCCGATCTTCCTGGCGGCACGCTTCAACGCTGAGCGTGCCCAAGAGCAGGGCGTGCAGACCGGCGAGGGGACGCCGATCCAGATCACGATCCCCACCCCGAACCCGTGGGTGCCGCTTCGGATCCTGAGCCTGGGCCGTCAGCCGAACGAGCTCGTCCAGGCCGACGTCTTCCTGCTCACCGACGTCCCGCCGGCCACCCTGCCACAGACGATCGAGTCGAACGGCGACCCCGGACAGCGCGGGCTGATCCAGGAGGTCAGCGAACCTGCCTCGGCGTCGCTGATGCAGGACCTCCGCTCCGACGAACGGATGGGATGGCTGCCGTCGCGCGGCATGTGGCTGACCTCGATCAACGTCAACGAAGAGGCGAGGCGTCTGACCCACGACCTCGCGATCGACGCCAGCGGGTTCGGCCGGCCGAGCCCGGTCGCGGCGGGACTCGCCTTCCCGGTGATCGGGGACGGCGCCTCGTTCCCATGGGTGCCGTGGGCAGCGGTCGGACTCATCGCGACGCTGATCGCCGCGGTGGTAGCAACAAGAGCGGGGCGCTCAGCGGGCCGTCGTCGCGGCCGCGTGGGCCCGGGGTGGGACGGCCGGGCAGCATGAAACACCGTGGCATCGTCGCGTTCGTCGTGGCGCTCTTGGCCGCCGGTGCCACCGCCTGCGACCCCGCGAACGCCTCGAACGAGATCCGAACCGTGCACGTGACGATCCACTTCTCGTCGTTCGAGCCGTCGGTGCTCGACGTCGCGCCGGGTGAAACGGTTCGCTTCGTGGTCGAGAACGCCGATCCGATCGATCACGAGTTCCTGATCGGGGACGGGCAGCTGCAGCAGGTCCACGAGGAGGGAACCGAGGCGTACCACCCCCCGAGGCCCGGGGAGATGTCGGTTCCGGCCCGCGGCACCCAGGTAACCACGTTCACCTTCGCGGCGGACGCGGGCTCGCTGATCTTCGGGTGCCACCTGCCGGGGCACTACGCCTACGGCATGCGCGGCGAGATCTCGATCGGCTGATCGCGTCGCCATCTCAGCGCGTCAAGTGCTCCGGCGATCCCACCGATACGAGAGCCGTGATCAGGGCGGACTCGAACGGGGGGTCGGCGAAACCCGGGATCGTCGGGAGCGATCTCCCTGTGTGGACCGTGTTGGCGATCAGCGTGGGGATGATCGCGGTTCGTGCGGCGACGTCCTGGATCGTGGCCGGCCCGTTCCATTCCTCGGTGGATTGGCCCGACCAGCCGTCGATCCCCGCGATCGTCAGGCAGACCCTCGCGCCGTCGCTCGTGGAGCTCGCGCTCTGGTTGGTCGTCATCACCGCCCTGGGATGGCGCCGAGCCGTGGGGTTCCGGCACGGCACGCTCACCCCGGTCGGCTTCGTCGCCATCGCCGTCGCGTCGGCCGTTCTCGTCATCGGGGTCGCCGATGGTCCGATCGCCGTGCCGGGGATCGGCGCGGCGGGAACCGCCCTCGTCGCGTTCGTCGTGGCTGCCCTGTGCGAGGAGGTCGCTTTCCGAGGCTTCGTGCTCCACGGCGTCTCGTGCAAGCTGGGGGTGCCCACCGGGGTCATGGTGAGCAGCCTGTTCTTCGCCCTCGCCCACGTTCCTTGGATGATCGGCCGGGGTCCCTCTGCGCTCCCGCTGCTGGCGGTCCTGTTCGCCGATGGCGTGTTCTACTGCTGGATCCGGATCTCGACCGGAACGCTCTGGTACGTCACGACCTTCCACGCCCTCTCCAACCTGTTGACCCTGATCTACGGATATTGGGGTGCCAGCTCCTTGCTCGGGCATGACGCGTTCGTGGCGGTGAAGCTCGTCACTCCGATCCTCGGGGTGCTCTGGTGGACAGCGCTCGCCGGTGGTTGGTCGATCCGGTTCACGCGAGGAGCGGTGGTCCCAGAGACGCCGGCTCGGTCCCACCCCGAGCCCGACCCCTGAGCGATCAGCCCGAGAAGTACGCCTCGAGATCCGGCGTGGCGCGCTCCCGGAGCGCCGCAGCGACCCGCTGTCGCTCGAGCACCTGCTGCAGGCTCTTCGCCGACTGCGGGATCGGGTGGGTCTCGAAGAACGCGGCCGCGTCGGCGACCTCGTCGGGCCGTGAAAGGAACCGGACCCCGTCGACCATCCGGATCGTGAGCGACGACGGGAACGCGCCTGAGAGCTCGTCCCAGTGCTGCTGGATGAACGCCCAGGCACGATCGCCGAGATCCCGGTTCAAGGTGCTGAACGCCAGGACGAACGGCGCGTTCTGGGTGCGGATCTCGCCCGAGCGCGTCGCTTCCAGGGTTCGATCGAACGACGCCGGATCACGGAACGCCGGCAGGGCGAACAAGTAGCGCAGCTGCTCCTGGGGCGTCGGGGCCCGTTGATACGCGGTCCAGAACCGATCGTAGTCGCCGTCGTCGCCGCCCGCGGCCACCACGTTGACCGCGGCCGCGGCCAGGGCGGGGTCGACGGGCTTGCCCGCTCGCGCCTCCGCCTCGAACTCGCGCGCCGCCGCCTCCGCGTTCGGATCCGCCCCCAGCACGCCGAGACCCTGGAGCAACGCGCCGCGTACCGCCTTGTCGAGATCGGAGTCGCCGTCGCGGGCCTCCCAGCCGAAACGGTCCATCGCCGGAGCCAGGAGCCCACGGACGAAGGCGCGGAGCCGTTCGCGGGTCTCGCCCTCGGTGAAGCGATCGCACCATCCGAGGGCGGTCAAGATCACCTGCCACACGGCCAGGTCGTCCTCCTCGGTGAACCCCGAGGCGAACCGCACGAACGCCGATGCCTCGGCCGCGCCGGCCGTCACGGCAGCCCACATGTCGTCCACCAACCCGTACCGCTCGAGCGTCGAGACGTCATCGAGACGGGAGGTCAACCTCCCCAGGAGCTCCTCGTCGTAGCGCACCCGGACGAAGCTGCTCGCGCCGGCGTTCACGACGACGCCTGCTCCCGGCGACAGGTCCACCGTCGACCCATCGGCCGGCACCAGGACGGATCGCTCCTGCCCGATCAGCTCCCGCACGCGAAGCGGGACGTCCCACGTCGTCGTGTCCGTCGCGCCGTCGGCCAGGAACCGCGTCTGCTCGAGCGTGATCGACCCATCGTCGGCCTCGCCGGGCGTGGCCGTGACCAGCGGGTATCCGCCCTGCCAGATCCATTGATCCATGATCCTGCGGACGGGTTCGCCGCTGGCTTCCTCGATCGAGTCCCACAGGTCGTGCGTCTCCGTGTTCGCGTACGCGTGTCGACGCAGGTACAGGCGGATGCCGTCGCGCATCCGTTCTGCCCCGAGGTAGCGGTCGAGCATCCGGAGCGTGGCCGCTCCCTTCTGGTACGTCAGGACGTCGAACATGCCCGCGGTGTCGTCCGGCGAGTGCACCGGGTACTCGATGGCCCGCGTCGAGTGGAGCGCGTCGACCTCCTTCGCCGCCGTGTTGAAGCGTGCGAACGACGACCAGCGCTCCCAGTCGGGCCGGAACGCATCGACCGTCAGCAACGCCATGAAGGTTGCGAACGCCTCGTTCAGCCAGATGCCGTTCCACCAGCGCATCGTCACGAGGTTGCCGAACCATTGATGGGCGAGCTCGTGGGCGACGACGTCGGCGATGTTCTCGAGCTCGGGCTGCGTGGCGTGGGTGGGGTCGACCAGCAGCAGCGACTCGCGGTAGGTGATGCACCCGGTGTTCTCCATCGCCCCCTGCGCGAAGTCGGGCAGCGCCACCATGTCGACCTTCTGATCGGGGTACGGCAGGTCGTAGTACTCGCGGAAGAACGCCATCGAGAACACGGCGGCATCGACCGCGAAGGACGCGAGGTGTCCCTTGCCGGGAACGTGGGCGACCCGGATCGGGATCCCGTCCACCTCCACGGGTGCCGTGAGCTCCAGGCGTCCGACGACGAACGCCACGAGGTAGGTCGACATGGACATCGTGTCCGCGAACCGCACGAGATCCCAGCCGTCGCCGTCGGACGTGCGCTCGACCTCGGGTCCGTTGGAGATCGCCGCGAGGTGCTCCGGCACGACGAGCGAGATGCCGAACACCGCCTTCATGTCCGGTTCGTCCCAGCACGGGAACGCGCGCCGGGCGTCCGCGGCTTCGAACTGCGTCGCCGCGACCGTGTGCACGTCGCCGGTCTCCGCATCGGTGTACGTCGAGCGGTAGAACCCGTGGAGCTGATCGTTCAGGATGCCGGCGAACCGGAGCTCGAGCGTTGCGGCTCCCGGCTCGGCCGGGGACGCCAGGGTCAACGTTGCCCGCTGGGTCTCTCGGTCGAACACCACCGAGGTGATCTCGATGGGTTCGCCGCCGGCGGGACGCAAGATGCCCCCGTCGATCGAGAGGTCGAGCGCGTTCACGACGATCTCGGTGAGCCGCTCGTGCACCTCGACCGCGATCGTCTCCGAACCCGTGAACGACACCGCCTCGAGGTCGGGCCGGATCGTGATGTCGTAGCGCGAGGGCACGACCGTTCGGGGCAGCCGGAAGCGATCCTGCATGGAAGCGGGAGCCTACCGCGCCTGCATTCGATGCGTCGAGACGCAATCCGGCCGCGTGGCCGCCACCTGGCTGGCCCGGCCTGCGAGGCTCACCCGTTCACATACGTGAGCCAGTCCGTGTGGGCGGGGTTCTCCCCCTTCGTGGCCGCGAAGAACGCGCTCTGGAGCTCCTTCGTGATCGGTCCGCGATGCCCTTCGCCCACGACGCGGTCGTCGACCTCGCGGATCGGTGTGATCTCGGCGGCCGTGCCGGTGAAGAAGCATTCGTCGGCGTTGTACAGGTCGGTGCGGACGAGGTTCTCCTCCCGCACCTCGTAGCCGTTCTCACGGGCCAGCGTGATCACCGATTCGCGGGTGATGCCGTCGAGGCATCCGGCCTGGGTCGGCGGGGTCACGAGCATGCCCTTCCGCACGACGAACACGTTCTCCCCCGAACCGTCGGTGATGTAGCCGTGGTCGTTCAGCATGATGGCCTCGTCGTAGCCGGCCTTCAGGCTCTCCACCTTCGCCAACACCGAGTTGATGTACTGCCCGGTGGCCTTGGCGGCGGCGGGGAGGGAGTTCTGTGAGTTGCGTCGCCAGCTCGAGATCTTGATCCGCACGCCCTGGTCGAGCGCCTCTTCGCCCAGGTACGCACCCCACGGCCAGACGGCGATCACGACGTTCACGGGTGCTTCGAGCGGGTTCACTCCCATCTCGCCGTAACCGCGGAACACGAGCGGTCGCACGTAGCACGAGTCGAGGGCGTTCACCGTGATCAGGTCTTTGGTGCCCTCCGTCAACGCCTCGGGCGAGAACGGGATGTCGAGGTGGTACAGCTTCGCGCTGCGGTACAAACGCTTGAGGTGCTCGTCGAGATGCCAGACGGCGGGGCCACGTACGGTCGAGTAGGCCCGGATGCCCTCGAAGACGCCGCTGCCGTAGTGCAGCGCGTGGCTGAGCACGTGGATCTGCGCGTCTCGCCAATCCACGAGCTCGCCGTCCATCCAGATCTTCTCGACCTCGGAGATCGGCACCGATGAAACCTCCTGCTGTATTCGGGGCGCACCACGCACCCGGATCGTGGCCCTTCAGGATAGCCGTCCGAGCAGGGGCCTCGCTGCGCGTCGATGCATGCGATGCTTGGCGCATGGATCGCCCGCACGAAGAACAGCGCTCGCGGAGCGAGGGCCCCTCGCCGACCGACGTCGACGACGATCCCGGCGAGGCGCTCGAGGACTACATCTCGGAACTGGATGGTCCCCTCGGGGTCGATGATGCCGTCACGCCCGAGGAACAGCTCGACGGCGACACGATCGACCGGTACAACCGACGGGAAGACCGGGATCGCCACCGTCCCGACACGAGCGTCGACCTGACCGACGGCGACGAGGACGACGGGGTCGACGACGAGCCGGAGCTGGTCGCGGAGGCGGGACCTCCCGGCGAGGGCCCGGAAGCGCCGGAGCAGGCCGCCGTCCACATCCGCGACGACGCACCCGGAGTCGTCGACCACCCGGACGACTACACGGAGTGGTGAGCCGGAGGCGAAGGCCGGATCAGTCGAACCGGAACGCCGCGAACCGCACCTCGAAGCGTTCGCGCGGCACGGCGTCGAGCGGTCCGAGCCGCTCCTCGGCCCACCGGCGGGCCTCAGCCACCGCTTCGGTGCGGAGCTCGTCGTCGGCCACGGCCCATGTCCAGGAGAAGTGGTTCGCCTCCATCGAGCGGATGAAGGTCTCGACGTCGTCACGTTCGAGATCGGTGAAGGTCACGTCGTCGATCCTGCGCGCGCCGATCCGGCGCAGCTTGTCCTCGAGCGTGCTCCAGCCATCCCATGGCAGGCCGACCGGCTGCAACGACACGCCGGTCCGGTCGGCGAACACCCGCTGGATCTCCGAGCGGATCCCGCCGCAGGAGCCGAGGCCCGCCACGAATGCTCCGCCGGGACGCACGACACGCGCGATCTCCTCGAGCACGCCGCGCCAGTCCGGGATCAGGTGCAGCACCCAGCGTAGGTAGGCGCCCGTGAACGAGCCCGCCCTGAACGGCAGCCGTGTGGCATCGCCCGCCACGACCGGGAAGGGCACCCGACCGCCCGCCTTCTCCACGAGCTTCCGCAGCATCGCGAGCGACACGTCGATCCCGGCGAGTTCGACACCGGCGTCGTGGAGCGGCAGGGCGACCTGACCCGTCCCGACGCCAACGTCCAGCACACGGCCCTGCCCACCGAGGACCGACGACAACGTGGCGGTCGTCCGCTCGGTGCCCTCCGGCGAGAGCCCCCGCGTCTCGTCGTAGTACTCGGCCGCACGGTCGAACGAGACCGACCCCTGGCTCATCCCAGCGGCACCCGCTTCGCCCGATCCCAGAAGGGGAGCGCCGCCACCGTGGCCTCGCGCCGGACCGAACCGGCGTCGATACCGAGCGAGGTCCCGACGTCGGCGAGGTCGATCGGCACCCACGCGTACCCGATGTTGCGCTCCAGCCGGGGGGACCACGCACCGGCGGTCACCCTGCCGATCACCTCGTCGCCGGGTCCGTGGACCGGCCAGAAGTCGTTCAACGCGCCCTCGTCGGTCATGGGATCGCCGCCGATGTCGATCCCGACGAGCTTTCGGTCCACCCCCTCCTGCGCGATCCGCCGGAGCCAGTCCTTCCCGATGAACTCCCCGGGCTGGTCGAGCTCGACGTACTTCTCGAGGCCGGTGACGTGGAACGGTGTGTCGCTGGGGCGGATGTCCGAGCCGTAGTTGAAGATCCCGGCCTCGATCCGCCGGGCCTCGCTCGGCGCGATCGCGCGGATCCCGAACGGGGCGCCCGCCTCCTCGACCCTGCGCCACAGATCGTCGCCACGCGTCGTGTCACACAGGTAGATCTCGTACCCGACCTCGCCGGTCCAGCCGGTGCGCGACACGACCACGGGGATCCCGTCGACCGAGCTCTCCGCGCACCAGTAGTAGCGGAGGTCGGCGACCTCGTCCCCGAACATCGTCCGGATCACGTCCTTCGATCGCGGTCCCTGGACCTGCATCGGGGCGACATCCGCCTCGTCGAGCTCGACATCCAGGCCGGCGAACGCCGCAACACCCTTCGCGTACAGGAGCGCGTCGGAGTCCGCGAGCGCGAGCCAGAACCGATCCTCGGCGAGGCGCAGCAGGACGGGGTCGTTCACGATGCCGCCGTGGCGCGACGTGATGAGCACGTACTTGCATTGACCCACGTCGCAGGTGGAGAGGTCGCGGCACGTGATGAGGTCGGAGAACGCGGCCGCGTCGGGCCCGGCGATCTCGAGACACCGCTCGACCGAGACGTCCCACATCGTCACGTCGTCGACGAGCGCCCAGTACTCGGTGATCGGATCGTCGTACAGCGTGGGCAGCAGCATGTGGTTATAGAGGCCCCAGCTGCGGCAACCGGCCCGCTTCGTTGCCTCGAAGTACGGGGACTTCCGGTACCACGGCTGGATGTAGAACGTGAACGTCTCCGACGACACGTGGGCCCTCCTGGTCTCAACTCATCGGGGTCAGTTCATCGCCGGGTCGTCCGGCATCACGCGCAACAGATCGTACCGGTGACCTTTCCGCCGCAGCACCTCGTCCCAGAGCCTCGAGGGGTCCGAGTGGAACACGTCGGCGGGCCGTGCCGGTTCGACCACCCAGGAATCCTCCTCGATCTCGGCTTCGAGCTGACCGGCTCCCCACCCCGCATACCCGGCGAACACTCGCGCGCGCCGGATCGACGTCACGACGTCGGCGTCGGGCTCCGGCGGGAGGAACCCGATCGAGCCCAGGGCCAGGAGTTGCGCCCGACCCGGATCGGCGAAGTCGGCGACCACGACCACCGAACCGGGTTCCACCGGCCCGCCCGCGAACAGCAACTCGTCGGCATCCACCATCTCGGCGAGCGGCGGCACGGCTTCGCGCACCGGCACGTCGAAGGGCTTGTTGAGCACGACGCCGACCGCTCCGTCCTCGTCGTGGTGGCCGACGAGCACGATCGAGCGCCGGAAGTTGGGGTCGAACAGTCCCGCGTTCGCGATCAGGAGGTTCCCCGTGAGCGGTTCCACGACCCCATCATGCAGCGGGTCGGGGTGGATGACCCTGGTGGACTCAGCTCGTGGCGGGGATCGCCTTGTGGGGATCGAGGAACGGCAACGCGGTCACGGTGGCGCTCTTGGGTCCCTCCGGCGACTCGATCGTGAGCCTCGCCCCCTCCGAGGAGCGGTCGCTGGGCACCCACACGTAGCCCATGTTGACCTCGAGCCTGGGCGAATACGAGGCGCTGACGAGCCGCCCGATCCGCTCGCCTCCCCCATCGCGCTCTACGACGGGCCAGAAGTCCTCGAGCCACATCCCCAAGGGGTCGCCATCGATCGTCACCCCGACCAGCTTCTGCCGCACACCCTCCGAGCGGATCCGTTCGAGCGCGTCGCGCGATACGAACGCGTTGTCGTTGTCCAACTCGACGAGTCGCTCCAGGCCGGTCACCTCGAACGGGTTGTTCGTGACGTCCATGTCGTTGCCGTAGTTGAAGATGCCCGCCTCCATCCGGCGCTGGTCGCTCGGCGCGATCGCCCGGAGCTCGAACTCTTCCCCCGCCGCCATGATCGCGTCCCACAGCTCGCCGGCGAACCGCGAGTCGCGCAGGTACACCTCGTAGCCGAGCTCCGCGCTCCACCCCGTCCTCGACACGACCACGGGGATGTCGCCGAGCCGGGTCTGGCGATGCCAGTAGTAGCGCTGGTCCGCGACCTCGTCGCCGAACAGCTTGCGCACCAACGGCTTCGAGCGCGGCCCTTGGATCTGGAGCGGCGAGACGTCGGGTTCGCGGATCTGGACGTCCAAGCCCGCGAACGCCTGCACGCCCAGGGCGAACAGCAGCGCGTCCGAATCGGCCAGCGACAACCAGAAATGGTCGTCGGCGAGTTTCAACAGGATCGGGTCGTTCACGATCCCGCCATCGGGCGCGCACAGGACGACGTACTTGCATTGGCCGGGCTGGGTCGCCGACAGATCCCGCGGCGTCAGCAGCTGGGTGAACCGGCCGGCGTCGGGGCCCGTGATCTCGACCTGGCGCTCGACCGCCACGTCCCACAGCGTCACCTTCTCGACGAGGTGCCAGTACTCCTTGATGTCGTCGTCGTAGTAGGTGGGGATCAGCATGTGGTTGTACAGATCCCAGCTGGTGCAGCCGGCCTCGACGGTCTTGTCGAAATACGGCGACTTCTTGTACCAGCTCGCGAAGTAGAACGGGAACGAGCGGTTCGTCATCGGGTCCTCTGTCATGCGCTCTCGTCATCCTTTCCATCGGCGCCTGCCGCGACGGCGGTCGGCCTGGATCTGTCGGAACGCGTTGTACGCTGGGATCCCGCATACGCCGCCCCCGCCGTGGGTCGCGCTCGAGGCCTGGTACAGGCCGTCGATCGGCGTCCGGTAGTCCGCGTAGCCGGGCGCGGGACGCATGTGGAAGAGCTGCTCCGCCGAGAGCTCGCCATGGAAGATGTTCCCGCCGATCAGACCCCACTCGTGCTCCATCTCGTAGGGCCCGATCACCTGACGGTAGAGGATGCTCTCGGCGAAGCCCGGCGCGAGCTCGTCGTATCCGGCGACCACGCGGTCCGCGTAGGCATCCAGCTCCTCCATGTGCGGCTCCTCGCTCCATCCGTGCGGCACCCACTGGGTGAACAACGAGACGACGTGCTTGCCCTCCGGCGCGAGCGTGTGGTCGTGCACGGTCGGCATCACGCCGTCGCTGAACGGAGCCGTCGACGGCACGCCGGCCCTGGCCTCCTCGAACCCCCGCTCCAGATAGGCGATCGAATGCGCCAGCTCGAACCCGCCCGAGAGATCGGTGAGCTCTGGCATCGCCGTGAACACGGGCGCTCGGTCGAGCGCGCAGTTGATCTTCACGACCCCCGACCGCGACTTCCAGGCCTCGATGTCGGCGACGAAGTCATCGGGGAGATCTGCGGGATCGAGGTGACGAAGGAACGCGATCTTCGGGTGGACGGCGGTGACGACGATCGGCGCGCGGAGCTCCTCACCATCTTCGAGCGCAACCCCCGTCACCCGGCCGTCGCGCGTGAGCACGCGCGCGACCGGGGCGTCCGTCCGGATCTCGGCCCCGAACGAACGCGCGCTCGATGCGATCGCATCGCTCACGGCGCCCATCCCGCCCTCGGGCACGGCCCAGTTCCCCAGGTGGCCGTCGCCGACGTCGCCGATCGAGTGGTGGGCCATCACGTATCCCGTGCCGGGCTCGTACGGACCCGCCCAAGTGCCGATCAGGCCGTTGAGGGCCATCACGGTCTTCACCTGGTCGGACTCGAAGAAGCGATCCAGGATGTCGGCGATGCTCGTCGTCATCAGGCGCGTGACGTCGCCGATCGTCCGCACGTCGAGCCCGCGGAACCGCCACGCGAGCCGGAGCTGCTCCGCGAGATCGCCGGGCCGTCTCGAGCCCAGCGTCGGCGGCACGCTCATCAGCAGCGGGCCGAGCACGTCGGCGAGCCCGCCGATCCAGGCGTCCCAGTGTTCGATCGCCTCGGCGTCGTGCTTCGAGAACTGCGCGAACGAGTCGTAGTTCGCCTTCGCGTCGTCCTCATAGCTCACGATGCACCGGCCGTCGGGGAACGGCAGGAAGTACGGGCCGACCGGGGTCGCGCGATACCCGTGCTCGGCGAGCCGGAGGTCTCGCATGATCGTGTCGGGCATCAGGCTCATGACGTAGCTGAGCGTCGTGACCTTGAACTCGGGGGCCTCCGGCCACGGGGCCATCGTGTCGGCGGCGCCGCCGACCTTGTGCCGGGCCTCCACCACGACGGTCCGCGCGCCGGCCCTGGCGAGGTACGCGCCGGCGACGAGTCCGTTGTGCCCGCCGCCCACCACGATGGCGTGGTAGTCGTTGCTGGTCGTCGGCGGCATCGTCGGGCTCCTCGCCCGTGAGCGGGCTCTCGGGAGGAGACGACGTTACGCCTGAATGACGGTTCAGTGCAAGGCGCGTGAACCGCACCGACCTGAGCGAGACGCCCAGCTAAGCGGCTCGGCGGAGGTTGGGGCGCGGTTCAATCGCTATTCGACCATCGCGCCATCGACGGCGGGCTCGAGCGTCATGTCGGTCGGCCGATCCGTCGCCGGCCCGACCTCGTCCACACGCAGGCGCAGCAGCGGCAGCAGGATGACGAGCGCCCCAGCGACGCCGATGCCACCGAGCCGGTACACGCTCCGGGGACCGACGAGGTTGAGCACCGGACCGGCCAGGATGAACGCCAGCGCCATCCCGAACGACAACACGGCCTCGAACGCCGCCATCGTGCGGCTCCGCACGGCGTCAGGGGTGCGACGCTGCATCATCCCGTTCTCGGACACGATCGTGAGGCCGTCGGACACCCCCATCACGAGCAACGAGGCGAGCACGAACCAGAACACGGGGGCGAAGCCGACGGCGAGCGTCGTGACGGTCAGGCCGACCGCTCCTGCGACCATACAACGTGGCTCCGTCCGCGCGGTCATCCAGCGTCCGGCGCCGGCGCCGAGCGTGCTTCCCAGGCCCCACGCCGCGATCATCAAGCCGTACCCCAGCTCACCCGACCGGAACGCCTCCGCGAGCGGAGCGTCGGCGACCATGCCCATGCCCATCCCGACCACGAACACGAACCACGCGATGCTCAGCCGCAGCAACACGGGTTCCCGCCACAGGTAGACGAGCCCCGCGCCCAGGCCCCGGTGTTCCTCATGACGCTCACCGGCCGCCGTCTCCTGGAACCGTCCGTGCACCGTGAGCGTGACGAGCAGGGAGACGACGAACGTCGCTGCGTTGATCGCGAACACCCACGAGGCACCCACCGCGGCGAGCAACACGCCGCCGATCACAGGTCCGAGCGCGATCCCCGAATGCACGCCGAGCGTGATCAGGCTGTTCGCCCAGGCGATGTCGTCCTCGTGCTCGACCAGGTTCGGGATCGCGGCCCTCGACGCCGAGAAGAACGGGAGCTCCGCGATCGCGGATCCGAAGGCGAGCAGGATCAGCCAGATCGGCCGATCGACGAGCGCCATCGCGGTGAAGAAGACGGCCGACACCGCCTCGGAGACGATCATCACGCGCCGGCGATCGAACCGATCCCCGAGTGCCCCGGCGAACGGTCCCAGCACCCCTGCGACGCCGAACGTCAACAACAGCGAGAGGGACTGCATCCACGGGGAGTGCGTGCGATCCCACACGAGGAAGTTCAGCGCCGTGAACGCGGCGGCTCCACCGGTGACCGAGATCAGCCGGCCGAACGCGAGACGGCGAACGTTGGATCGAGGCGAGCGACTCATGAAGCGGACTCCTTGCGGGGGCGGTGCGGGGGTGGGTGCCTGACGGCCTAGCGCACGGTGGGCGCCGGCGAGAGGGCGCGCGCACCGGCGGCATCACCGGCGATCGTCAGGAGCTTCCGCGTCATGATGCGGCGAGGATACCACGCGCCCTACAGGGTTCGGGAGCGAACGACCCGCGGTGCTCAGGGAGCGGAGGGCAGCGTGACGGTCCTGAGCTGGTGTGCGTCGATCTCGGCGCCCACGTGCGCAAGCACGTCCTCCGGGATCTCCGTGTCGACGGTCAGGCACATCAGCGCCTCACCCCCTTCGGTCTTGCGACCGACGTCCATCGTCGCGATGTTCACCTCGTGCTCGCCGAGGATCGTGCCGACCTTCCCGATGATCCCCGGTCGGTCGACGTAGGTGAAGAACACCATGTGGCCGGCGGGCGTGACTTCGATGTCGAAGTCGTTCACCTGTGTCACGCGCTCGTGATCCTTCGCGAGGATCGAGCCCGAGACGCTCACGGGTCCCTCGTCGGTCTCGGCTCGCACCGAGACCGAGCTGACGTAGTCCTGCGAAACGGTCGAGCGCATCTCGCTCACGGTCAGACCGCGTTCCCGAGCCAGCATCGGCGCGTTCACGAACGAGACCGGCTCGTGCACGGTGCGACCCAGGATCCCCTTCAGGATCGCGAGGGTGAGCACGCGCGTGTCGGATTCGGCGATGCGTCCGAGGTAGGACGCCACGATCGATCGAACGCCGCCCTCGGCCAGGCCGGCGACGAGCGTTCCGAGGCGCTCCGCGAGCGGGACGAACGGTCGGATCACCTCGGTGACCTCGGCGCCCGCCGAGACGTTCACCGCGTACGGTACGAACTCCCCCATCAGCGCGAGCCGCACCATCTCCGCGACCGTGGTCCCGGCCTTGTCCTGCGCCTCCCTCGTCGAGGCTCCCAGGTGCGGCGTGACGACCACGGACTCGAGCCCGAACAACGGCGAGTCGACCGTCGGCTCCTGCGCGAACACGTCGAGCGCCGCCCCCTCGAGGTGCCCGCCCTCGACGGCCTTCGCCAGGGCCTCCTCATCGACGATGCCGCCTCGTGCGGTGTTCACGAGCCGGGCGCCCTGCTTCATCAGCGCCAGCTCGTGCTCCCCGATCAGCCCCTCCGTCTCCGGGGTGCGGGGGAGGTGGATCGACACGAAGTCGGCTTGGACCAGGAGCGCCTCCAACGAGGGCATCGCGTCCACGCCCATCTCTTTCGCACGGTCGGCGCTGACGTAAGGATCGAACGCGATGACCCGCATGCCGAACCCGGCGGCTCGTTGGGCCACCAGGGCGCCGACCCGCCCGAGGCCCACGAGTCCGATCGTCTTGCCGGCGAGCTCCACGCCCTCCCATCTCGAGCGCTCCCACGAGCCCTGCTTCAAGGCCTGGTTCGCCTGCGGGATGTTGCGAGCCTGGGACAGCAGCAGCGCCATCGCCTGCTCGGCCGCGCTGATGATGTTCGACTGGGGAGCGTTCACGACCATGACGCCCTGCCGCGTGGCGGCGTCGACGTCGACGTTGTCCAGACCGATCCCGGCGCGCGCCACGACCTTGAGATGCTCGGCGGCGGCGAGGACCTCGCCGGTCACCTGCGTCGCGCTCCGGATCACGAGCGCGTCGTACGGCGCGATCTCGGCGGCGAGGTCGCCCGCCGCGAGATCGGTGCGGACCTCGACCTGGAAGTCCTTGCGGAGGAGCTCCAGCCCGGGCTCGGAGAGCTGCTCCGTGACCAGGACCTTCACGGCGCTCGCGACTCCAGGAACACGGTCTCGGCGGCGGCGACCGCGGCTCCCCGTTTCACGGGATGGCCCAGTCCCTCGAGCGTCATCTCCAGCGCCGCCAGCCCGCGGATGATGTCGAGCTCCGCGAAGTATCCGAAATGTCCGATCCGGAACACGGTCCCCTTCAGCGGTCCCTGTCCCGGCGCGAGCACGACGCCGTACTCCGCCCGGATCGCATCGCTGATCGTGTCGGCGTCGATCCCCTCGGGCGCCCGGATCGCGGTGACCGTCCAGTTGTCGTCGAGGCCCTCGCCGAACAGGTCGAGACCGAGCGCCTTCACGCCCTCTTTGACGGACCGGCTGAGCATCCGGTGACGCGCGAGCGCGGCCTCCACCCCGTCTTGGAAGTACAGCTCGAGCGCGGCCCGGAGTCCCTGCATCACGCTGATCGCCGGGGTCCACGGGTTCTCCGGATGCGGCAGCTGTGCGAAGCGCTGGTACGCCGCCCAGTCGAAGTAGAAGCGCGGGTTCGTCGCCGTCTCGGTTTCGCGCCAGGCCCGCTCGCTGATCGCCACGAACGAGATGCCCGGACTCGCCGACAGTGCCTTCTGCGACCCACCCACCGCCACGTCGATGCCCCAAGCATCGAATTCGAACGGCACCGCGCCGAGGGACGAGACCACGTCGACCACGACCATCGCCCCGGCCTCGTTGGCCACCCGTGCGAGCTCACGGACCGGCTGGATCACCCCGGTCGAGGTCTCCGAGTGCGTCAGCAGGACCGCCTTGACCGGATGCTCGGCGAGCGCCGAGGCGACGTCGTCGGGCCGCACCTTCCGGCCCCACTCGTACTCGATCGTCCGCACGACCAGCCCGAACCGCTCCGCCAACGACCGGAACCGCTCGGCGAAGAACCCTGCGAGCGGCACGAGGACCTCGTCGCCGGGCGAGAAGCAGTTCGCCACGGCCGACTCGAGCCCGCCGGTCCCGCTCGAGGTCATCAGGAGCACGTCGGCGTGCGTGCGGTAGAGCTCTTGCAGCCGTGCGGTGACCGTGCGCATGAGATCGCCGAAGCCGGGACCACGGTGATAGACGAGCGGGCTGCCCTGGGCCAGTAACACCTCGGGCGGGATCGGCGTGGGACCGGGGGCCAGGATGATCTCGGGCCTGTCCACTGCGGTGATCACTCCTCGACAGACGTGGATGCCCAGCGTACCAAGGCTCCACGTCGCGACCGCCGAGGGACCTGGTAGCAGGATTCCGCAAGCGCCGCCGACGGCAAGGAAGCGAAGGTCCGTATCATCGCTCGGGCGCCGAACGGGTGCCCACCTGCACAGATGGCGACCATCCGGTTCCTGCTCACCCGGTTCGCGGCCCAGCGATTGCTCGGGCTCGCCGTCGTCGTCACGCTCGCGTTCAGCGTGGGAGTGCTGGTGGCCGGCCCGATCTACGCGGACGCGGCCCGCGAAGCGATCTTCTCCTCGTCGATCGCGGACGCCGGCGTGACCGTCACGAACGCCCGGCTCCAGGTGTACGGCGGCCCCGACTTCGACTGGGAGGCGGCGAACGATTCGATCGCCAACGGGTTGGCAGACGTGCCCACGGATCAGGTCGTCGCGCAGGGGCTCTCGACGGTCAGGTTCGGCTCGACGGCCGGCCCGTCGCTGCCGATGTTCTTCCGCGACGGTGCCCAGGATCATCTCCAGATCCGCGGCGACGCGCCGGGATCCGGGCAGATCGCACTGCCGACGAGCACCGCTCGCTCTGCCCACCTCAGCCCGGGCGACGACGTCGTGGTGATCGGGCCGAACGACGAAGCGGTCACGCTGGAGCTGTCGGGCACCTATGCGTCCCCCGATCGCGACGACCCCTTCTGGTACGGGGCCCGCAGCCCGTTCCCGGCGCCAGACTCGACCGAACCCCCACCACTGCTGGTCTCGAGGGACACGTACCTCGACGTGGCGCCGCGCCTCGACCTCACGACCGAGTATGTCTGGGACGCGTACCTCGCGCTCGACCAGCTCACCTACGACGAGGCCAAGGCGCTCCCGGGGCATCTCGCCGACATCGAAGACGAGCTGCACGCGTCCCCCGACCTGGCGACGCTCCGCGTCAACACCGGCATCGGGACGCTGTTCACGGTGGTCGATCAGCGGGTCGAGAACCTGCGGATCCCGATCCTGCTCGTGGTGTTCCAGATCGGTGCCGTCACGCTCGCCGTCCTGGCCGGGGTGGGCGCGCTGACCTTGACGCGACAGTCCTTCGAGCTCGCCGTGCTGCACAGCCGGGGGTTCTCGAGCCGCTCCCTGCTCGCCGCGCAGGGGACACAGGCGGCGCTCTACGCGCTGGTGGCCTACCCGATCGGTCTGTTCTTGGGCATGATGCTCGCGCGGCTCGCGGGACGGTCGAACGGCGCCCAGCTCCCGGGGGTCCGGTTCCCGGTGCAGCTCGACGCTGGCGCCGCGGTCCTGGGCCTATGCGCGGCGGTGGCCGGCGCGGTGATCCTGCTCAGCCTCTCGATCCCGTTGGTGAAGCGAACCGTCCTGGAGGAGCGGCGTCGCGCCTCGAGGGAGGATCGCCCGCTCCTGTCCCGGGTGCCGGTGGAGCTGATCGTGCTGCCATTGGGGATCTTCGCGTACATCCAGCTCCGGGGCGGCACGAAGCCCGAGCCCGGCGCCGGCACGATCGATCCCCTGGTGCTCGCCGCCCCGACGCTGCTGCTGTTCGCCGCCTCGTTCCTCGCGCTGCGCCTGCTGCTGTTCGCGCTGCATCGGTTGGATCGCCGGATCGGCCGAACCTCGAGACTGCCGGCCTACCTGGCGGGACGGCGGCTCGGACGCTCGCCTGGCACGGGGTTCGCGGCCGCGCTGCTGCTGCTGCTGTCGATGGGCCTGCTGGTCGTCTCCACCTCGTACCGGGCGATCGTGTTGCAGAACCACTCCGACGCCGCCCACGTGCAGGTCGGGGCCGACTGGAACGTCGCCGTGTCCGCGCCAGAGCAGGTCCTGTCGGCCGTTCGCGGGTTGCCGCCGCAGACGACGCCGGTCGTCCGCGCGGAGCCGACGTTCGCGACCGGGAGCTTCTCGCTGCCGCCCACCGTCCTCGGCATCGATCCGGACACCTACGAGGACGGCGGGTGGTGGCGGAGCGACTTCTCGGAGACACCGCTGGACCAGATCCTGGACGATCTGCGGGCACCGTCCTTGGGAGCGCCGCTCCCCGCGGACGCGGGCGCGCTCCGGCTGCGACTGGACACACCCGTCGTCCCCAACGGCATGGTGGTACAGGCGACGACGATCACCGACTCGGGGGAGGTCTCGACCTCGGAGGCACCCCTGTTGGAGGGACCCTCCGACTACGCGCTCGAGGTGCCGAGCGGGCGATCCCGGCTGCTGTCGATCACGTTCCGCGTGGAAACGGGGATCGATCTGCCCTCGACGGTCGAGGTCGGCTTCCGGTCGGTCGAGGCGGGTTCGGGGCCCGTGTCGCTGCAGGGCTGGACGCCGATCACGTGGCGCAGCAGCTCCGGCACGCTCCACGAAGCCGACGGCGACGGCCTCATCTATCGGATGGACCCCGGCTCCGGCAACGTGATCGGTGGCATCTGGCCGACTCCAGGACCGCTCCCGGCCCTGCTCTCGAACAACTGGGAGAACGGGTCCGGGGGTCAGTTCGACGCGGGCCTCGCGGGCCAAACGACCACGATCGAGCCCGTCGCGACGGCCTCGCAGTTCCCGGGCCTGGTCCCCAACGCGCCGTTCCTGGTCGTGTCGGAGGTCGGCCTGCTCGAACGGCAGTTCTCGATCCCCGAGCCGGGCGTCACGGTCAACGAGATCCGAGCGAACACCCCCCAGGACCCGTCGGCGAGCCTGAAGGCAGCGGGCTTCGCTCCCGGGCTGGTGCAGAGCACCGCCCCGATCGAGGGCCTCCTGGCCCAGCTGCCCCAGTCGCTCGCCGTGGGCATGAACTTCGCCGCGGCGCTCGCGGGGTTGGGGCTGGTCGTGATCGGGGTCGCCGCGGGGCTGTACTTCACGATGCGTCGCCGCGATTACGAGTTCGCGGCGCTCCGCGCGATGGGGACCGGTGCGCCGCAGATCCGGCGGACGCTCACCCTGGAACAGGTCGGGCTCCTCGGGTTCGCGCTGATCGCGGGACTGGGGATCGGGTACGCCCTGCTGCGACTGATGATGCCGTACGTCGGCACGAGCCTCGGCGTGTCCTTCCCTCCCCCGGTGCTCGTGATCGACTGGACCGCGCTCGGAGCCGCGATCGTGGCCATCGTCGTCGCGACGGGCCTCGCGCTGGGGGCGGCGGTCCGGTTCCTGATGCGGTCGTCGGTGACCGGCGTCCTGCGAGGCGAAGCGGAATGACGATGGTGAGCCCTGAGGTGTTCGCGCCACAGGACCGCGACGTGCTGATCCGGTTCCGTCACGTGTTCAAGGTCTATCGCGTGGCCGATACCGGCGTGGTGGCGCTCGGGGGGATCGACCTCGAGATCGAGCGTGGTGAGTTCCTCGCGGTCGTGGGGCCGAGCGGCGCCGGCAAGTCGACGATCCTCAACATGGTGGGCGGTCTGGACCGGGCATCGGCCGGGGAGGTGATCGTCGAGGGGCAGGACCTGGGATTGCTCGACGACGACGCCCTGACCCGCTACCGGGCGCACCAGGTCGGATTCGTGTGGCAGGGAACGGCCAGGAACCTCGTGCCGTACCTGAACGTGCGGGACAACGTGCGGCTGCCGGGCACGGTGCACCGCAGTGCCGAGCAGGCGCGCCGACAGGATGCCGCCGACCTGTTGCGGCTCGTCGGCATGTCGGACCGGCTACGGCATCGACCCGGCATGCTCTCGGGTGGGGAGCAGCAACGCGTGGCGATCGCCGTCGCGTTAGCGAACACGCCGGCGATCCTGCTCGCGGACGAGCCGACCGCGGAGCTCGACTCCGAGAGCTCGGAACGGGTCCTCGACGCGTTCCGGGCCGTGAACGCGGAGTTCGGAACGACGATCGTCATGGTCACGCACGACCTGGCGGCCGCACGGGTCGCCGATCGGCGCATCCGTGTCCGCGACGGCCGGGTGCTGCACGAAGGCCTGGCCGTGGACCCGATCGGCGACGATGGCCGGGTGAAGCTTCCCGACGAGGCGGTGTCGGCGATCGGTGGCGTCGACCTGGAGGTGGAGGTCGCTCCCGACGAGGTGCGCTTACGACGTCGAAGCGAGACCGGCCATGCCTGAGCACGACGACCTTCGCGGCGTGTGGGGTCCCGGGGCGGCCGCGCCCGGCGAGGCGTCCTCGACACCGGTGCGATCGGCCTCGCAGGAGGCGGCCGGGCCCGCTGGGGCCACGCCGCTCGTCGCGGCCACCGACGTCGTGCGCACCTATCCCGGCGCGCAGGGCGTCCTCGCGGTACGGGGAGCATCGCTCTCGCTCGCGTCACGCGATTTCGTCGCCCTGATGGGCCCGAGCGGCTCGGGGAAGACGACGTTCATCGGCGTGTTGTCGGGGTTGGACAGCCCGAACGACGGCGAGGTCCGCTGGAAGGGCACACCGATCGAGCAGATGTCGAAGGCGGAACGTTCGGCGCTGCGCCACACGGGCATGGGGGTGGTGTTCCAGTCGTTCGGGCTCCTGCCGACGCTCTCGGCCATCGAGAACGTGGAGCTCCCGCTCCGCGTCAACGGCGTGGCGCTGGAGGAGGGGCGCGTGCGCGCCTCGGAATGGCTCGAGCGGCTCGGGCTGGCCGACCGTGCCGACAACCGCACCTTCGAGCTGTCGGCGGGACAGCAGCAACGGGTGGCGGTCGCTCGAGCCCTGATCACCGAGCCGGAGGTCGTGCTCGCCGACGAGCCGATCGCCGAGGTCGACACCGAGAACGCGGACGTGATCCTCGAGGCCCTGTGGGACGTGGTCCGTCGTGGCGGAGCGGTGCTGGCGGCGACGCACAACCCGGAGGCCCTTCGCTACGCGAACCGTGTGGTGTTGTTCCGCGATGGGTCGATCGAAGCCGACGGCACGCCCGACGAGCTCGCGGGTCACCTCACCACGGACTGAGGACTCCCGACCGGCTCAGAACCGCAGGGACTTCCAGACGTCCTCGCCGTGCTCCACCAGATGCTGGGCGTCCAATTGGCGATCGTGCCGATGCCGGTGCAGGAGCCGCGCCAGCACACCCCGGCCGCGCCGCACCGACAGTTCGTGCGCCACCGCCTCGCGCCGCGCGTCCATGATCCTGCGCTGCAGGCTCATGTCGCACGTGGGGTGCCCGATCTGCGGATCCATCATGCGGCGGCTCCCGGCACCAACGTTCGCAGGTCGACGTCGGGATCCTCCAGGGCGGCGGCCTCGGGCGTGGCGGCCGCGCTGATCAGCTTGAACGATCGGCGAACGTCTCGTTTCCAGTTCATGCTCACGGTGCTGCGGACCACCCCGTCATCATCCAACAGGAACGCGCAGAACGACCGATCCTCGAGCGACCCCCGCACCACCATCCGACTCCAGGTGGGGGCGATACCTGCGGTCTGGATCTGCGCGTCGTACTGATCCGACCAGAACCAATGCGGGTCGTCGAAGACCTGCCCGGCGCCGAGCATGTTCCGCGCGGCCGCCTCCCCCATCTTGATCGCGTTGTCGTAGTGCTCGACCCGGATCCGTCCGAACGTGGGGTGGTCGTGCTCGGCCACGTCGCCCGCAGCGAACACGCCCGGGATCGATGTCTCGAGCGACGGGTCGACCGCGATGCCGCCCCCACGGTCCAGTCCCGTGCCGCCCATCAGCTCGACGGACGGCTCCGTCCCGATGCCGACCACGGCGACGTCGGCCTCGAGCCGCCGTCCGCCGCTGGTCACGACCGCCTCGAGCCGCCCGTCGCCCTCGAAGCTCGCCACCGCCTCGTTGAAGTACATCGCCACCCCGTGGTCTCGATGCAGGCCCTCGAGCGCCCGGCCGATGTCGGGGCCGAGGATCCGGTACAGGGTGGTCTCGAACACCTCCACGACCGTGACACTGCATCCGAGCTGGCGCAGCGAGGCGGCCACCTCGGCGCCGATGAACCCCATGCCGACGCAGACCACCCGTGCGCCGCCGGACGCCGCCTCGCGGATCCGATCCGCGTCGCCCGACTGTCGCAGCTCGAAGATGCCGGGCAGGTCGGCGCCCGGGACGTCGAGCGTGCGGTTGCGCGATCCCGTGGCCACGAGCAGGCGGTCGAACCCGATCCCCTCGCCACCGGCCAGCACCACGCGGCGACCATGGGCGTCGATCTGGACGGCGCGGGTCCCCAGGCGCAGGTCGATCGCCTGCTCGGCGTACCACTCGGAGGGGCGGACGTATGCGTCGGCCAAGGGCTGCTCGCCCCGCAGGTACTCCTTCGAGAGCGGCGGACGCTCGTAGGGGGGTTCGGATTCCGCGCCGATCAGGGTCACGGCGCCGTCGAAGCCCTCGGCGCGGAGCGTCGCCGCGGCCGTCGCCCCGGCGAGCGACGCTCCGACGATCACGAACGATCGGTCCGCGGGCACAGGTTCAGGCCTCGATCCGAAGGTCCCCGCCGTCGTCGCTCACGGGATAGATCTGGATCGGCTCGGTCGCGGGTCCCTCGACGACGTCGCCCGTCGCCATATCGAACACGCTGCCGTGGCACTCGCATTCGATCGTGGTGCCGTCGACCTCGCCGCCGTTGGCGAGGTTGCACGAGCGGTGAGTGCAGATGTCGCTGAACCCGTAGAGCGTGCCGCCCGACCTCGCCACCGCGATCTCGACGCCGCCGACGTCGAACGCCTCCGCCTCGCCTTCGGCGATCTGATCGGCCGTCCCGACCGTGATCCACTCAGCCACGCCTCAACCTCCTCCTCGCTCGAGCAGACGAACCCAGCTTACGCCGGAACGACTTCCGGTCCGGTCCGTTCAGGCATCGGCCTCGTCCGCTCGGTGGCGCGCGCGGGCTCGGAACACCGACGCGAGGCCGAGCGCCAGGTAGAACGCGGCCAGGATCAGGATCCCCGTCCGGAAGTCGATCGGCAAGAGCGCCGGCAGGAACGCGCCCCCGACCCACGCGAGCTGGAACAGCACCTCGTACCGCACGAACACTCGCCCCTGCGCGCCTTCGGGGGCGTGCCGCTGCATCAGGCTCTGGAACGCGAGCCGGCCGAACTCGGTCGCCGATCCCGCCACCACCGCGTAGATCGTGAGCAACGGCAGGCCGAAGATCTCGAACGCGAGCAGCGCCCCGATGCAGGCCGCGCTCACGCAGGCGATCACGACGGCCTCCTCGCGGGTGGTGGTCGGCACGCGGGGCGCCACCACGTCGGCCAGGAACGTCCCGACCACGCCGCCGGCCGCGAGCACGGCGAACCAGTACGCGGGCGCGTCCTCCTGGCGCAAGGAGAACGCGAGCAGGAACAGCAGGAACCCGCTCGCGGCACGGAGGCCGACGGCCCCCACGGCCGGGCCGGCCAGGTCCGGGATGTGGCCCCGAGGGCCGACCGGGGCGATCGGCGGGGCCGACGTGTGCGGGTGGGGCAAGCGCAGGTTCAGCAGGGCGGAGACCGCGTACACGGCGGCCGCCAGGTAGATCGGCCCGGCCGCACCCCAGATCTTCAGGAACGCGACCCCGAACGGAACCGCGACGACCGCGCCGATCGCGGCGATCCGGCCGAGGCGAGCGTTCGCGCGCATCAGGCCCTCCCCGCGGGAGGCGTACGCCGTCGTCAGCCCGTTCTTCGTGATCGCGTGCACCTTGGACAGGACCAGCAGGATCAGGGCGCTCGGGAACAGCAGCAGGGTCCCGAACCGCGGCGCCGCATAGATCGCGACCGCGGCGCGCCCCGCCGCCGCGGCGAACGAGACCGCCCGTCGCGGCCCCGCACGGTCCATCAACGGCACCAGCAACGGCCCCGCCAGGGCCAGCGGCAGCATCGTGAGCCCGAGGTAGGCGGCGACCTTCAGCTTCGCCTCACCCGCCGGCAGCGAGAAGAAGACCGAGTCCGCCAGGGCGACGGCGAGCAGGGCATCGCCCGCCACGCTCGTGAAATGGCACAGCGCGTACGTATCGATCGGGTCGTCCGAGCGCCACATGCGCTGCAGGGGATGGACCGCGCCCTTGAGCGAGCTCCAGGCTCCGAACAACGCGAGCTGCCAGAGGGGAACCCGCTGCGGGCCCGGGACGTCGGTCACGGGCGGGCGCCGCCTAGCCCGTGAGTCGCTCGCGCAGCAGCTCCTGCGCGACCTTCGGGTTCGCGGATCCGCCCGACTTCTTCATGACCTGCCCCACCAGGAACCCGATCACGCCGTCCTTGCCGCCGCGGAACTGTTCGACGGCATCGGGGTTCTCGGCGATCACCTCGTCCGCGATCGAACCCAGCGCGCCGGTGTCGCTGACCTGCTGCAAACCCTGGCGATCAACGATCGCGCCGATCGGATCTCCCGTGCGGACGGCTTCATCCAGCGCCTGTTTCGCGCCGGCCCCGCTGATCGTGTCCGTCGACACGAGCTCGAGCAGCTCGGTGAGATGACCCGCCGTGACCGGCGACGCATCGATCTCGATCTCATGCTTGTGGAGCAATCCCGTCAGGTCCTGGGTGATCCAGTTCGCGGCGGCGGTCGGCTCCGCGCCGGCCGCGACCGTCTCGTCGAACACCGTCGCGAGCGCACGGTCGGCGACGAGCACGCGCGCGACCTCCGGCTTCAGCCCGCGCTCGGCCACGTAGCGCTCCCGGCGCGCACGTGGGAGCTCGGGCAGCTCCGCACGGATCTCCTCGATCCACGCCGCGTCGGGCTCGAGCGCGGGGATGTCCGGTTCGGGGAAATAGCGGTAGTCGAACGCCTCCTCCTTAGACCGCATCGAGGCGGTCGCACCCGCGTCCTCGTTCCAATGACGCGTCTCCTGCACGATCGCCTCGCCGTTGTCGAGCGCCTTCGTCTGCCGCTCGATCTCGAACGCCAGCGCCCGCTCGAGGGAGCGGATCGAGTTCATGTTCTTGATCTCGACCTTCGTGCCAAGGGCCTCGGTGCCGGCCGGGCGCAGCGAGATGTTCGCGTCGCAGCGGAGCGACCCCTCCTCCATGCGGACGTCGCTGACATCGAGGGCCTCGAGCGTCGCGCGCAGCTCGCGCAGGTAGGCTCCCGCCTCCTCGGGCGAGCGGATGTCGGGCTCGCTGACGCATTCGACGAGTGGCACGCCCGCGCGGTTGAAGTCGATCAGCGCGGCGTCGGCGTCGTGGATGCGGCCGGTCGCCCCGGAATGCATCGTCTTGCCAGTGTCCTCCTCCATGTGGACGCGCGTGATCCCGATGCGGCTCGTCGTGCCGTCGGGCAGATCGACGTCGAGGTGTCCGCCCACGCAGATCGGCAGGTCGTACTGGCTGATCTGGTAGTTCTTCGGCATGTCCGGATAGAAGTAGTTCTTCCGGTGGAACAGCGAGTGCGGTGCGATCTCGCTGCCGAGCGCCAGGCCGATCAGGATGATGCGACGGATCGCCTCCCGGTTCGGCACGGGGAGCGACCCCGGGTGGCCCAGACACACCGGACAGACGTTCGTGTTGGGCTCGGCCCCGAATGTGACCGCGCAGCCGCAGAACATCTTCGTCCGGGTGCTGAGCTCGACGTGACACTCCAGCCCGATCACGGCCTCGTACTCGGTCACGGCGCCTAGCCTACCGGTCCGTATCATCGGGAGATGTCCGCGACCGCCGCCCCGTCACGCACGGTCGCGAACCCATCACCCACGTTGGCCTGGAGCGTGCTCGTCACGCTCTACATCGTCTGGGGAACCACTTACCTCGGCATCGCCAAGGTCAACGCCTCGATCCCGCCGCTGGTCGGCGCCGCCGCGCGGTTCCTGATCGCCGGTTCGCTGCTGTACGCGTTCCGCCGGGTCCGGACGGGCGCCCGCCCGACGGTGCGCCAGTGGCGGAGCACCGCCGTGGTGGGGATCTTCCTGCTGTTCGGTGGCAACGCCCTCGTCGCGCTCGCCGAGCAGACGGTTCCGACGGGGATCGTCGCCCTGATCATCGCCCTCGTGCCGATCTGGCTCGCGCTGATCGACCGGGTGATCCTCCGGAGCTCCCCGCCCGGCTGGCGGACGATCGTCGGCCTCGCCGCGGGCTTCGGTGGCGCCGCGCTGCTGGTGGGCGGATCGGCGGCGGGCGACGTGCCGATCGGCGGGATGCTCGTGGCGGTGACAGCCTCGATCTGCTGGGCGGCCGGGTCGATGTATGCGCGCGGCGCGTCCCTGCCCGACGACGCCCTCATGGCGAGCGGGATGCAGCAGATCATGGGCGGCCTCGTGATCGCGAGCGTGGCCCTCATGAGCGGCCAGTTCGGGGACCTGCACCTCGACCAGGTCACGCGCTCGTCCTGGCTCGGCCTGCTGTACCTGATCGTCGTCGGGTCGTTCGTGGGGTTCAGCTGCTACCTGTGGCTCCTCCGTCACGTGCGGACGTCGTTGGTCTCGACGTACGCGTACGTGAACCCCGTGGTCGCGGTCACGCTCGGCATCGTCGTGCTCGACGAGTCGCTCACGCTCCGGATCCTCGTGGCCGGTGCGGTGATCCTGGGAAGCGTCGCGCTGATCGTCTCCTCGGGCGGCGTGCACCGCACGGACCACCATGCGCGCGGCGGTGAGGATGCGTCAGGCGGCGAGGATGCGTCAGGCGGCGAGGAGCGGTGGCCGGAGGTCGAGAGCGAGCTCCCCTTCGAGGGCGGCGGCCGCGCGGAGCAGCGCCTGCTCGCCCAGGATGGGCCCGGCGAGCTGGATCCCGATCGGGAGCCCGGCTGAGTCGAGCCCGCACGGGACGCTGATCGCGGGCGTGCCGGCGAGGTTCGCGGGGATCGTGAAGATGTCGTTCAGGTACATCGCCATCGGGTCGTCGACCTTCGCCCCGATCGGGAACGCGGTCGTCGGCGACGTCGGCGAGACCAGCACGTCGAAGGACTCGAACGCCCGCTCGTAGTCGCGGATCACGAGCGTCCGCACCTTCTGCGCCTGGCCGTAGTACGCCTCGTAGTACCCCGCAGACAGCGCGTATGTACCGAGCATGATCCGGCGCTTGACCTCCGCGCCGAACCCCGCCCCGCGCGTGCGGAACATCATCTCGATCGAATCGGACCCGTCCTTGCGCAGGCCGTAGCGCACGCCGTCGTAGCGGGCAAGGTTCGATGACGCCTCGCTCGGGGCGATGAGGTAGTAGGCCGACAGGGCGTACTCCGCGTGGGGCAGGGACGCTTCGCCGACGGTCGCTCCCACCCCCTCGAGCCGGTCCACCGCCGCGCGGACGGAGGAGGCGACGTCTGGCTCCACACCGTCGCCGAACGCCTCGGTGAGGACGCCGACGCGCAACCCCTGCACACCCGCGTCGAGCCCGTCGAGGTAGTCGGGGACCTCGGCATCGAGGCTGGTCGCGTCGCGCGGATCGCGTCCCGCGAGCACGCCGAGCAACGTCGCGGCGTCACGGACGCTCCGGGTGAAGGTGCTCACGGTGTCGAGCGACGACGCGAACGCGATTAGGCCGTAGCGGCTGATGCGACCGTACGTGGGCTTGAACCCCACGACCCCCGACAGCGACGCGGGCTGCCGCACCGAACCGCCGGTGTCGGTCCCGAGGGCCCAGACGGCCGCGCCCGCAGCGACCGCCGCCGCGCTGCCGCCGCTCGACCCGCCCGGCACCCGCTCGAGGTCCCACGGGTTGCGGACGGGCCCGAACGCCGAGTTCTCGTTCGACGAGCCCATCGCGAACTCGTCGCAGTTCGTCTTCCCCACCAGCACGCTCCCCGCACCGGACAGGCGCGCCCACGCCGTGGCGTCGTACGGCGGAACGTAGTCCTGGAGGATCTTCGATCCACACGTCGTGCGGATCCCCTTCGTCGTGAACACGTCCTTCAAGGCCGTGGGGATCCCGGCCACGCCCGACTGTGGTGCCCCGGTTGCGAGGTAGGTGTCGAGTTCCTCGGCGCGCTCACGCGCCACCTCCGGGGTCGGCGTCAGGAACGCGGAGAGCCGATCGTCGACCGCGCCGAGGCGCGTGAGCGTCGCATCGACCAGCTCGACCGCGGTGATCTCGCCGGCTCGGATCTTCGCGGTCAGCTCCGACCCCGTGAGGTCACAGAGCTCCACGCCGCTCACGGGCCCGTGTCCGCGATCTTCGGCACCCGGAAACGGCCGTCGACGTGCTCCGGTGCGTTCGCGAGCGCCGCCTCCTGCGACAGCGACGGCTCGGGAACGTCGTCCCGGAAGACGTTGGATCTGGGGATCGCCGACGCCGCCGGTGGGACGTCGTCCGCAGCCACCTCGCCCACCTTGGCCGCATGGTCGAGGATGATGCCAAGCTGGTCGCGGAGCATGGCCCGCTCGTCGTCGGTCAGCTCGATCCGCGCGAGCTTCGCGACGTGTTCGATGTCGATCTCGACCGGCATGCCGCGAGTGTATCGGCCGAGGTGAGCGTGCGAGCCGGGGCTCACGCCAGGTCGGGACGGACCGGCACGAACGCGTCGACGGTCCGTTGGGTGCGTTCCGTCACTGCCCCCACGATGATGAACGCGAGAACGGTGCCACCGATCGCGATCAGGATGCTCGCGATCTCCACGAACCTCGTCTGGCGCGCCCAGGAGAGGCTGACGATCAAGCGCCCATCGGGAGCGTAGGTCGCGTCCGCCAGTGCCCCGATGAGCGTCGGAAGGCTCACGCCGATCGGACCGACGAGACAGGCCCACCACCATCCGAGGAGCCTCCTGGAGACGGCGGGCGGCTCCTTCCCCGTCGAGGAAGCTTCCCGCATCACACGGAAGGGCTGCACGAGATTCGCGAACGGCACGAACCACCACCCGACCGCCCATCCTGGCGTGAAGCGCATCTCGGACGACGTGCTCGAACGCAGAGCTTTGTGAACCCGGTGTTGCCAGATGCACCAGATGACGACGAGGGCGACGGGGACCAGCTGAACGAAGGCTGGCAATCTCACGTTGGCCTGGATGTCGGCGGATGGGAGACGCTTCACGCCTGCTTGCATCAGGCGCGAGATCTCACCGATCGAGACGACGTCAGCGACGATCACGACCAACAGGTAGAGCGCATCCAAGATCAGGAGTACCCGCACATCCCTCGACCAACGGCGCAGCCAGATCACGCTCACCGAACGCCCTCGTGTGGTGCCGCGTCCCGTCCCGCTCATCTACGGCAGCGGCGCGGGTGGAGGGGGGATCGGCGGCGCCGGGATCGCGACGGGTCCTGCGTCGCCGGCGTACCACGTCGCCCGATCCGCCTGGCGTCGTCGCACCTGTCGAACGATCGTGACGGCCAGGAACGCGCACGCGATCGCGATGACGGACGCGATCAGGGAGGCGACATCGCCCGCTCGGATCGTGGAGAGTGGCGTGGTCTCGTTCCTCGTGCCGCTGAACGCATCGATGACGCCCGACAGGATCCATGTCGCCCACCACCACCCGATCAGCGGCGGCGTGGGGATCGCCCGCCAGGGCCGTGCATCACGCCCGCTCGCCTTCCACAGCTCCCGCACCGTCTGGAAGGGCTTCACGAGGTTCGCGAATGGCACGAACCACCACCCGACCGCCCAACGCGGTGAGTAGTCGAGGCCCGCCTGGCCGAGCGCCGTCAGGTTGCGCTGCGCCCGATGCTGCCAGACGCACCAGGCGACCACCGTGACGATCAGGGCGACGAGGTGCAGCCCCTCCCAGGTCGCGAGACGGTCGTAGTTCGCGTAGATGTCGGTCATCGTGGCCGACGATCCAGATCCGGCCGCATCGATCAAGGAGACCTCCGCCAGGGTGAACGCCATGACCATCACCTCGGCGAGCGCGCTGATCGCGAGCATCACGATCACGAACGTCGATCGCCCGCCGAGATCTCCGTAGCGTCGATCCCTGCTCGCGCGAACGCCTCCGGGGACCACCGGCACAGGTGGTCCCAGGCGCGGTTCGTTGGGAAGCTCCGCCCTCATCCGGTGTCCTCTCGTGCGGATCGTCACCGTTCGCTCAGGTATCGGACCTGCCGGCCCGGAATGTAGTCGGGCGCCAACGGGCGACGCTAACCGATCACCGCCCGATCGGCCGCGTCGAGGTCGGGTCGCGCGGGGATCGGCGGGCCCGTATCGCCGATCGCGGTTTGGTCGCGCTCGATCCCCGTGACCACGTTCCAGGCGAGCCCAGCTGCCACGGCTCGAACCACGTACGCGATGCCGAGCACGAGCAGCCCGACCCGGATGTCTCGCATCGGAACCTCGAACGGAGCGATCGCTCCCGTGTCGGAGTCGACGGCGGCGCTGAAGCGAGTGGCGACGACCCCGAAGATCAGCAAGCCCCCGACCGTCGATCCGATCATGGAGATCACCCAGGACGACCACCATCCCACGAGGAGTCCGGTCGACGACCGAGCTCCCGCGGCCTCGGCCGAGCGCTGTGCAGCCTCGCGGATCGTGAGGACGGGCATCACGAGGTTCGCGAAGGGCACGAACCACCACCCCACCACCCACCCCGGCGAGAACTCGGGGCGGCGTTGCGACGGGAGCGCCCACACGTTCGATTGCGCTCGGTGCTGCCAGATCAGCCAGGAGATCTCCGTGAGCAGGGAGAAGCCCGACAGCAGCCAGATGCCGACCCCCAGGGGACCGGGAGAGAAGGCGAACGGCCAGACGAAGCGAGGATGATCCGGATCGAATCCTGCGAACGCGAACGTGACATCACGGGTGGCCTGGGCGAATACGAAGACCGCCGCCGCCGCTCCGAGCGCGATCTCGATGGCGAGGGCGATGCGAACCACCTTCCCCGGCGCTCCCGGGGGTTGGAATGGCCTAGTCCCCCAGACGACGGAGGAACTCGGTCTCATCGATGACCTCCACGCCGAGCCCCTCGGCCTTGGTGAGTTTCGTCCCCGGGTTCTCGCCGGCGATCACGAACGACGTCTTCTTGGACACGCTCGAGGTGACGCGGGCACCCGCCGCTTCGGCGCGCGCCGTCGCCTCGTCGCGCGAGAGCGCCTCGAGCCCGCCGGTGAGCACGATCGACAGGCCCTCGAACGGCTTGGGACCGATGGCCTCCTGATCGCGGCTCTCGGTCATCCGGACCCCCGCGGCGCGGAGCTTGTCGATCAGCGCGAGGTTCTCGTCCTCGTCGAACCATTCTCGGACGGTCGCCGCGATCTCCGGACCGATCTCTGGCACGGCGTCGATCTCGTCCTCGGTCGCGGCCGCGATCGCGTCCATCGAGCCGAACGCCCGCGCCAGCACCTGGGCCACGTGTGAGCCCACGTGCCGGATGTTCAGCCCCACCAGCAGGCGCCACAGCGGCCGGTCCTTCGATGCCTCCACCTGGTCGAGCACGTTCTTGATGGCCTTGTCCTTGAACCCTGGGAGTTGCCCCAGCTTGCCCTCGTCGAGCGCATAGATGTCGGCGGGATCCTCGATGAGCCCGGCCTCGAGCAACCGCATCACGGTCATGTAGCCGAGGTGCTCGATGTCCATCGCGCCGCGGCCCGCGAAGTGGAACAACCACTCGATCCCTTGCGACGGGCAGCCGCGCCGGTTCGGGCACCGGAAGTCCACCTCCCCCTCGGGACGCACGAGCGGCGTGCCGCACGACGGGCACGCGGCCGGCATCTTCCAGGTGCGGGCGCCCTTCTTCCGTTTCGAGAGCACGGGCCCCACGATCTCCGGGATCACGTCGCCGGCTCGCCGGACGATCACGGTGTCGCCCCTGCGGACGTCCTTGCGCCGGACCTCGTCCTGGTTGTGCAGGGTGGCGTAGGTGATCGTGACGCCGCCCACGAACACCGGCTCGAGCACGGCGAACGGCGTGACCTTGCCGGTCCGTCCCGTGTGGACGTCGATCGAGCGAAGCACGGCGGTCCGCTCCTGGGGGGGGAACTTGTACGCGATCGCCCACCGTGGCGCGTGCGAGGTCGCTCCCAGCTCGCGTTGCAGATCCGTCTGGTCGACCTTGACCACGGTCCCGTCGATCTCCCAGTCGACGCTGTGGCGGCCGGCCTCCCACTGGCCGAGGAACGCCTTCACGCCGTCGATCGACTCGCGCCCTTCGGTGGTGGGCGGCACCGGGAGTCCCGCCTTGGCGGCCCAGTCGAGGAACCCGAGGTGGGAGTCGAAGGACGCGCCCCGCGCGAACCCGAACGAATGCACCCACAGCCGCAGAGGGCGCGATGCCGTCACCTTCGGATCCTTCTGGCGCAGCGACCCCGCCGCGGCGTTGCGCGGGTTCGCGAACGCGCGGCCGCCGGCCTCGGTCAGTGCCCGATTGAGCTCTTCGAACGCCGATACGGGGAAGTAGATCTCGCCGCGGACCTCGATCACCTCGGGGGGGTCGTCCGCGTCGAGGTGCCGTGGGATCCCATGCACCGAGCGCACGTTCGCGGTGATGTCCTCCCCCACCCGGCCGTCGCCACGCGTGGCCGCCTGGACGAGTCGCCCGCGCTCGTACGTGAGCGCACACGCGACGCCGTCGATCTTGAGCTCGCAGGCGAACCGCGCTCCGTCGCCGATCGAGCGCTCCACGCGCTGGTACCACGCGTCGAGCTCTTCCTCGCTGAACGCGTTGTCGAGCGAGAGCATCGGGGCCCGGTGGGTCACGGGCGCGAACATGGCCGCCACCGGCGCGCCGCCGACCGTCTGGGTCGGCGAGTCGGGGATCTGGAGCTCGGGGAACCGGTCTTCGAGGCCACGGAGCTCTCGCATGAGATCGTCGTACTCCGCGTCAGCCACCTCGGGATCGTCGAGCACGTGATAGCGGTAGCGGTGGTGCTCGATCTCCGCGCGGAGCTCCTCGACGCGAAGCTTCGCGTCGGCGCGGTCGCGCTCGTCGCCCGCGGTCCCCGTCACCGCCGGGGACGCCGCCTTGCGCGGGCTCACGCCGCGATCTCCACGGCGCCGGCAAGGCCGATCCGATCCCCGAGGACGACCACCCCGCCCCGCACGCGCGGCACGTCACGCAGGTACCGCAGCGCCAGCCGGAACCCGTCATCCTTGCTCAGCAGCGCCTGGACGCCGGCAGCCGCGGCGTCGGCGAGCATACACGTCTCCGCGATCACCGCGAGCCCGTCGGGACCCCCGCCGCCGCGACCCCGACCCAACGTGGTGGAGATCCCGACGCCGCCGGTGGCCGGCTCGATCGCGACCGTCAGCGGCTCGCCCCCCCGCCGGCGCACGCCGAGCTTCATGCGCTTGCGCGACCGGATGTAATAGTCCCCGTCGCAGGCCACCGTGAGGTCGTGGAGCTGTTCGGCCAGGAACCGCCCCACCTGATCCACCACCGCGCCCCGGAACGTGAACATGGGCCCGACGCCCGCGCTGCTGGCGGCGCTCACCATCTCCTTGACGATGTCCGGCGCGTCGGCGGTGATCCGCCCCAGCGGCCGCTTGGAGTCACGGAACGAGGGATACCGCAGCGCGTAGGACTGCAGCTGCTCCCAGAAGCTGAGCGCGGCCGCGCGTGATTCCTCCGCGTAGTCCTCGGACGCGCTGATGTGCAGCACGAGGTCCTGCACCTGGATGTCGAAGTTCTTCGCACGGCGCCTGAGCAGCTTCACCGCGCCCATGGTAGCCGGGCGAGCCGACGCCCCCGACCGGCTCCATGACCGTGCCCCAGGACGCAGGCCGGGTGCGGTCGCTCAGGTTCCCAGCACCACGTCCTGCGCGGCCTGGTCCTGGTTCATCCCCCAGAACTCCGTGGCCTTCCCCTCGCGCATGTGCATCACCTGGACCTGAGGTCCCTCGTAGCGGCGGCCGCTCGCGTCCTCGACCGTGGAATGAACCAGGGCGATCACGTGCTCATCGTTGCCGACCACATCGTGCACGTCGAACGCGCTCTCGACCCCCGCCGCGGCCATGCGTCGGAAGCGGCCCGCGACCTCCGCCTTGCCGTCGAACCGTCCGCTGAACCGGTTCGTGCCCGGCGCATGCCACACGATGTCGTCGTCCAACGCGCCGAGCAACGCGTCCGCGTCGCCCGCCACGAAAGCCTCCAGCGCGGCCCGCATCGCGGCGGCGTTCGGGTGATCGGCCATGGGGCCTCCTCCGGGTTCGGTCCCCGAAGGATGCCACGCAAGGATGTCAGGCAGGCTCGTCGGCCAGCGCCGCCCGCGTCCTTTGGCCCGGGTCAGCGGAACGACGAGACGATCCGCCCACCGCCCAGG
>Ga0081455_10000870_pt1 | contig 38987 bp, 41 predicted proteins | sample TabmetS3T2R1_FD_70207 | JGI IMG/M metagenome (GOLD analysis project Ga0081455, IMG submission 70207) | Tabebuia heterophylla rhizosphere microbial communities from the University of Puerto Rico - S3T2R1 | ecosystem: Host-associated > Plants > Roots > Rhizosphere ... | reverse complement strand
AGGCCGGCTCCTCGGGCCGGCGCGGCGGCAGGACGATGGCCAGGATGCCTTCAGCGTGGGGCTTGAGATCGTCGAAGGTGAGGTCGCATTTCCCCTTGGCCGCGCGGCGATTGCCGATCGTCAGCAGGCGCGACAGCCGCTTGTAGGCTTCGAGGTCGGTGGGATAGGCGAGCAGCGAATAGCCGTCGCGCGTCTCGAGTCGGCTGCCGACCAGCAGCTTGATCTGCTTGTCCGCTGGCGTGGGAACTTCCTCGTAATATTCCTTGATCTGCGCATAGGCTCGCACCACGCCGGCCAGGGTGTTGCGATCGGTGATGCCGATGGCTGTGTGGCCGAGGTCGATCGCCTGCAGGACGAGCTCGCCGGGATGCGAGCCGCCGCGCAGGAAGCTGTAGTTGGTCGTGACCTGCAGCTCGGCATACATGGTCACACGGCAAGCTCGTGGATGCGGGCCAGCGGCACGCCGCGGACGGCGATGCGCTCCAGGCGCAGCGTCTGCAGGAAGGTCTCGTCGCTGCTGACCAGCGGCGCGGAGGCCGCTTCGGCGCAGGCGGCATAGAAGCAATCCTGCACCGACCAGCTGCATTGCAGTGCCAGCGCCAGGGCGCGTTCGCGCAAGCGGATCGATTCGACGAAAGCCGAGATGAAGGAGGGCAGACCGATGCAGCGCACGATGGGCTCGGCCTGCTCGAGCAGGATCTCGCCCGCCGCCGCCTTCTTCCAGGCGAGCTCCGCCACGCCGGCGATCAGGATGTCGGGCGCGATCAGCTCGTGACCTCCCTCCAGCAGCGAGCGCGCTTGCGGACGCAATGGTTCGTCGACGAACCATTTGAAGGCCACGCCTGGTTCGACCACGATCTTCATGGCTCACTTCCCATCGGCTGCAAAAGCAGGAGCTTCTCGGTCAGGGATTGCTCGAGCGGGAGCTGGGGCGTGCTCCTCGGTGTCAAGGCGGCGATGCGGTCGGCCTCGGCCAAGGCATCGAGAATCAAAGGCTGGCGTGCGGCCTGGATCAGGATGTCGCGGATATCGGCTTCCAATGCCCGGCCGCGCGCGCGTGCCCGCTCCTTCAGCCGGTCGATGGTCGCATTATCAAGCCCGCGGATCGTGAGAATGTTCTTCTTCATGTGCAGAACTCCCTCATGCGCAGAAACCATGGAGGAACCAGCGGGCCGTCTGCTGACCGTTGGCGGCGATCGCATAAGGGCCATCGCGGAACAGCCAGAAGCGAACGCCATCGTCATCCTCGACCCGGTAGTAGTCGCGATAGGGCGGCACGATATTGGCGGGCGGCCGGCTGCCGTCCGGGCGTGGCCGCCACCATTCGTCGGCCAGGCGCTCAGGCCCCTCGGCACGCACGATGCGATGGGTGTGCTGACGCCATTGGAAATGGCGGGGCGGATCATCGGGTACGGGGGCCATGACGTTGATCGGTTCGGGACGCTGCAGCAGCCGCGTCGGCCGTGCCCCCTTGTATGACGCAAGACGCTGCCAGGAATTGTCAGTAGCAGGTTGGGCCGCGGGGCCTGTCGTCTGCACCCGCTCGGGCAGGTGGCTGTCGCGCGGCAGCAGCCGCACCACGTTCTCTGCGCCCAATCGCAGCGTCAGGCGGTCGGCGAGGTCGATGGTGCCGTCCTCGCCCGAAGAAGGGACGATGGCGCCGGCCTCGGGCAGGGAGTCCTGTGTGCCATTCCAGGCTTCGACCTCGGGCGCGGCCAGGATCATCAGCTCGACGCCGAAGCCGGGATCGAGCTCGCCCAGCCGCTCCTCGAACAGCTTCATGAGCTTGGGATTGTCGCGGTTGGGCCGGCTGGTGCCGATCGACGTGCGGTCGACCGAGCCATCGACGCGATAGAGCGCGATCTCGAGCTTGCGGGCGCCTACGCCCGCCAGCTCGAGCTGTCGGCAGAGGGCGGCGAGCAGGCGGCTGGTGGCGGCGGCGATGTCCTCGGGCCGGCCGATCGGTTCCACGAAGGCGAGCCGCGTGCGGAAAGCAGGCGGCAGGCGGCGCGGCTCGATGGGTTCGGCCAGCGTGCCCAGCGCCTGGTCGAGGCGGGTGAGCGGCTGGTCGCCGAAGCGGCGGGCCAACGGGGCGCGCGGCAAGGGATAGAGGTCGCCGATGCGGCGCAGGCCGAGCTTCAGGAAGGTCTCCAGGATCGGGGCATCGAGCCGCAAGCCTTCGATCGGCAATTGGGCGAGTGCGGCGCGATGGCCATGGACGGGACACCAAAGATCGGCCTGGCGTTCGGCGAAACGGGCCAGCGCCCAGGCCGCACCCGCGGTATCGGCCATGGCGGCGCGGCAGGTGAGGTCATGACGGGACAGGCGCTGCGTGAGATCGGCCAGCAGGGCGCGTTCGCCCGCCTCGTCCTTGCCGAAGAGATGGCAGCAGCCCGTGACGTCGAGCAGCAGGCCGGCATCGCCGCCGAAGCCGCCGGCGCTGCAGGCTTCGGTTCCCTCCTCGGCAATGGCGCCGCCCAGCGGATCGATCGCCACCCAGGGCGTGTAGCGATCGCACCAATTGGCGAGGGTCTCGATCAAACGACGGTCGGCCTGCGGGTCGCCCGGCGCGGTGACCAGGTCGGGCACCAGCGCCCTGGCATCGGCAAGACGCATATGAGGACGCAAGCCCGCGCTGCGAGCATGCGGATTGACAGCGACAAGACGCGGACAGCCTTCGCGCCAGACGACGGTGGCTGCAGATCTAGCCGACCATTCGTGCGTCGCTCTCGTGAGTCGATCCGTGGTGAGCTTGGGGAACCACAGAGAGACAATGCGTTTCATCGTTCCACTCCACGAGCCAGGTCGGGATCTCTTCGGCCGACGGCGTGCCGAAACGGTTGCGCCGCAGCTCGATGCGCCAGCGTGGACCGCCGACATCTCTAAGACCGGGCGTCGAGTGCGATGGCGCCGAAGCGATACGCCAGCGCGTGGTACATGCGCTCTGCGGCGAGCCGGGCAGGGGACGCAGCAGCAGAACGGGCACGCCGCTTTTCTCGGCGGCGAGCGACAGGCGGCGGCCAGCAGTGGGATCGACAGCCCGGGTTTCGCCCAGGACGGCGGCGATGCCGGGGCAGCGCAGGCCCTCTTCCATCGCCCAGAACAAATCCTCGTCGCGCCGCGCCGTCACCATCAGGAGGCGGGCGGGATCGAACCAGGCGGAGAGGGCAGGCGCATAAGGCGAGGCATCGAACGCTCCCGAAGGGCGGCGGCACCACAGCAGGGTACCCGGTCCGAAACGGCCCAAGAGATAGGCAGCGAAGCCCAGCGCGGCCCCATCATGGGCAGCAACACGACCGGAGGGGGCGGGACCAGCTTCGATCTCGTGCAAGGCGCCGGTCAGCAGGCCGCCGTCAGCCAGCAAGGCGTCGATGGCCGGCACGCCCAGGGGTACGGCAGCTTGGCTCACGCGCTCAGCGCTATGGGCCCGCTCCAGCCGGCGGATTTTTTCGCGCAGATCCATCGCGGCCGGGGCCGTCGAATCATTGGCGGCCCGAGAAGCAATAGGGGAAGCAAAGGCAACTGGGGAAATGACGGGCATCGCCCCCTCGAAGTCCAGAACGCGGTTAAGAATGTTCTTGTTTTGTTCTAGAGACTCTGAGGAAGAGAGTCAACTCGAAGAAGGATGCCCGGAATAAGCAAGCACCATCAGCCGGGTATTTGTTATTTCCATAACATTAGAAATAATAGAATATATCCTGTAGAGTCAAATGATTACCTGCCATTCCTAAGTGCGATAGATAACTCTTTCGCCAATTCAAAAAGCAAAGCTAACCATCGGAAAAGACAGCAGAATCTCCGACCCACTATTATTCGGCGCGCCCCTACACCGTGTGCGGGTTCGCCAGTTCAAGCGCATCCCCGGACGTATCGTGCGTGGGCGTTGCCGGCTGCGGGGCTGCTCCGCCTGAGGCCCCAAATCCAGCGACCGCCTGGACCAGCCCGTCCAGGCTCGCGGCGGCGCCGACGAAGGTGATCAGCGAATCGCCGCCGCTTTCGGTCAGCGCGAAATTGCTTTTGCTGTAGCTGCCCGAGAGCTGAAGGGCCGCGACCGTGGTCGTGCCGTTCCTGACGAAGAGCTTGTTGCTGGTCGCGACATAGACGAGGCTTGTGGCGGTGGTGCCGACCAGATCGATCGTGTCGCCGGTGCCGAACCCGGCGACCGTGCCCTTGAAGCTCAAGGGCGTGTCGAGTGCGAGGGTGGACGAGCTTCCGGCAAGGTCGACGAGGATGCCGCTGGCGACGGAGGAAGCGAACTCGAGCCTCGCCCCGGCGCCGATGTCGAAGCTTCCCGTGCCGGTGACAACGCCAGTCACATCCAGGGTTCCGCCGCCGGCCTCGACCGAGCCCTGGTTGATCAGCTTGGGGGCGGCCAACGTACCATGCCCGGTGAAGGTACCACCGGCGCCGACGGTGAGGCTCCCTTCCTTGAAGGTGCCGCCAGCGAGCTCGATCAGGCCGTTGTCGACCAGCGCCAGAGTTCCGACGAAGCCGCGGCCGCCCAGCACATGCAAGGCGCCATCGCTTGCCACCGTCTTCAGGGTCTTCTCGAGGGTGATAAAGGTACTATTGGGGTTGCTTGTAAATGTGGCGCCCAACCGGGCATCGATCCCATCGAGCGTGATGTCGGCTGCATCGGTTTCGATGCGCGTGGTGGGCGGCAGGTAAAACGTCGCGCCCGCGTCCACTACGTACCGGCCGCCCGCGAACGTCGTGCCGGAAGAGTTCTGCAAGAGCCCTCCGTCGATCTGGAGGCGGCCGCCGGCCTGGACCTCGATGGTTCCTTGATTGGCGATCGCCCCGTCGCCGTAGTGGTGCATACGGACGTAGTCGCTTCCGGCAATCTCGATGGCGAGCGTAGGTCCAAGGGTGAGGGTATCGAAGATGTCGAGCTCGGCGCCGACAAGGGTGACCGTTGCATTGTCCACGGTCTGGTCGCTGCTGAAGGCGATCAGCGACGATTCGATTTTCAGGCTTCCCGGTCCGGTGCCCGCGGCATTCCGGAGCGTCAACCCATGCTCCACATCGATCCGGTATGGCGAATGCGATATCACCATCGGGCCGCGATAGGTGACTCCGTCCAGAGTGCCGCCCTTGAATGAGAAGTTGCCGCCCGCGGCGTCGGAGATCGTTCCACCCTTGATCGTCCCGAACCCTTCGAGCTCTCCCTTGATGATGCCGGGTGCGGCCGTGAGCGTGTGGCCCGTATTGTCGAGATAGGTTTCGATACCGAACGTATTGCCTTTGTTCTTGTACTGATCGATGAAGCTGTAACTGAAGTAGCCGTTGAAGATGAATGTCGAGTTGTTGATTGTGAGGGTACCTTGGTTGCTGTAGTGGGCTCCGAGGCTGATGCTCCCGTTTTCGACATCGATCGTCCCGCGATTGATCAACCTTCCATCATATCCGTCGACCACCAGCGCGCTCCCCGCACCAACGTCGATTGAGCCATCGTTGATCAGGTCGCCGACCTGCAGTCCGCCGGCGTCGACCGTGACCGAACCGTCGTTGATCAGATTACCTTGGACGGATACGGCAATATGGGAGACATCGACAACACCCGTCGCAGTGTTGGTCACGTTGTCCCAGAAGCTCACTGAGTAGTATGGGTTTGCCGTTGTGAGAGTCAGCAACCCTGAATTGCTGAACGGTCCCCTGATCGTTTGCGGATTGTAGAAGTTATAGCTGCCCAGCGCGATGTTCAATGTTGCGCCGGCTCGATTGATGAATGACGCGCCGAATTCCACCTCGAACGTCGAAACGTTCATCGTTCCGGCATTGATGAAAGCGTCATGGCTCCAAAAGGCGGAAGGTAAGTCCGCATCGCCGATGGTACCGTAGTTGACGATTGTGCCGTCGAAGCTGACAAACCCGCGGATATCGACGTTTGAGCCCAGGACCAGCCTTGCGTTTTCGCCGACGGAGCCGATGTTGATGGCGTAGGCGTCAATCGTGACGTTGTCGAGCGTCTGCGTGCCGGAGAAGTTGAGGGTCGGCGTTGGAACAATAGGGTAGTAGCTCGTATCCCTGAAGTAGATGAGACCGGGCCCCGTGCCGGCGGCGTCGAGAACCTTGAGTCCATTGGTGACGGTAAGCGTGTTGGCGTTGGGTGGATTGGCCGTCACAGGAGACAGATCCATGGTCCCGAGCCACCTGACGTGGTCGAGCGTGCCGCCGTCGAATCTGGTCAAGGCGCCGTTTGCCGCGATGGTGCCGGCGACGATGGAACCGCTGAGAGCGAGCGTGCCGGCGTCGAGATTGAAGCGATTCGTGAGGTTGAGCGTGCCGGCGACGCTGAGCGTCGCTCCGGGGTCATCGAGCGTCAGGTTGCGGACGGTGAAGCTCTCTGCGGCGGCGACCGTGACGCCGTAGGTTCCGGCCGCATCGATCAGGGCGTCTGCGGTGGTACCGTCGGGAACGCCGCCCGTCCATTTGGTGGCTTCGCCCCAATCTCCAGTGAGCCCCTTCCAAATTGACGTCGACATCGCCTGTGCCTCCCGCCGAACGTCGGTCCGTCCGACGGCCAGACCTGAACGTCAGTGGATCCGTAGCGAACCGGAAGACAATTTCCCTTGAGGTAGATCAACTGAACACGATTCGACGTGGCGAGGAGATGACGATGGACGTTACCATCCCGTCCGGCACAATGCTTGCGAAGCATCAGCTGAAGCCGCGTGAGGAGGCCCGATGAGCCATCGATTGCCGTTTCTGGCCCTGCTTGCCGCCGCCCTCGCCCTGCTGGCAGGCTCGGCCTGGGCGCGGTGCTCACAGAACGTAGCCGCCCTGGATCGGCTCGGGATCAAGCTCGCCTCGCTCGACGGCCTGCCGGTGGCGAAAGGCGATTCAGCCGGCCGCGCCGTCATCTCCTTCCTGGGTCATTCCACCTACCAGATCGACACGGCGCAGGGCGTGCGGGCGATCACCGACTACAACGGCTACAACGGGTTCGGCCGCAAGCCCGACATCGTCACCATGAACAATGCGCACTCCACGCATTTCACCGACGATCCCGAGGACGGCATCACCTACGTGCTGCGTGGCTGGCCCTCCAAGCCCGGCGAGACCGAGGCCAAGCACGATGTCACGCTGAAGGACATGAAGGTGTGGAACGTGCCGACCAACGCCCGCGACTGGGGCTCCAATGCCGCGCGCATCAATGGCAACTCGATCTTCATCTTCGACGTCGCCGATCTCTGCATCGCCCATCTCGGCCATCTGCACCACCGGCTCACCAAGGAGCATCTCGAGGAGCTCGGCCGCATCGACGTGCTGATGGTGCCGATCGACGGCTCCTACACCATGGGCCAGCCGCTGATGGTCGATGTCGTCCAGCAGATCCAGCCTAAGATGGTGTTACCCATGCACTACTGGGGCCGCAGCCAGGTCGAGCGCTTCCAGGGGCTGATGCAGCCGCTCGACGCCGTCTTCCTGTGGCCGGACAAGCGCTCGATCGAGGTGGCGCGCGACCAGTTGCCGGAGAAGCTCACCGTGGTCGTGCTGGGCGGCGACGGCGGGGATTGATGCCCGACTCCGACTTCGCGCGCTGGAATCTGTCTCCGCCAGCGATGCGCTATCAATCCTCCAAGAGGTTCTCGCGCAAGGTGCTTCCTGAATATCGAAGGCGATAGCGCCCTCGCCGTTGAAGCTCGGGAACAACAAGGTCACAGAATTCCTCGAAGCAACCCGGCGTGTAGGTCGCAGCCAGCATGAAGCCGTCTGCACCGCCTTCGTCCATGTAGTGCTCCATCTCGTCGGCAATATCGCTGGCCGTCCCGACGGCGACAGGCATGCCCATGCCCTGGGCATAGATCATGGCTGCCTCCTTGACCGTGACCGGAGCGCCGCCCTTCGCGTAGATGATCGACTCGAAGAGGCCCTGAATGCCTGGCACCTCGATGTTCTGGACAATGTCGTCAGGGGACAGCCTGGAGAAGTCGAGCCCGAAATGTCCGGATATCCAGGCCATCGCGCCTTCTGGCGGGATACAGGCCTTGATGCGCTCATGCTTGTCCTGCGCTTCCGACCGCGTTTCCGCGACAACGGTCTGCAAGCCGTAGATCAACTTGACCGATCCCGGCTTGCGGTTGAACTTGGTGCCCAGCCTCTCGTCGAGATCGGCGGCATAGTGCGCCATGCGTTCCACATTCGGATGCACCGCGAAGATCGCTTCCGCGTGCTTGGCGGCAAAATCGCGTCCCTGATCGGATGACCCGGCCTGCCACAGAACCGGCCGCCCTTGCGGGGAGGGAGCACAGAAATGGCGGCCGTTGCAGCGATAGTATTTGCCCTCGTGGCGCACGACCTTCACCTTTTCCGGATCGGCGTAGATTCCGCTCGTCTTGTCGGCAACGATTGCGTCCGGCTCCCACGAGTCCCACAGCTTGTAGCTGAGCTCCATATATTCCTCGAGCCGGTCGTAGCGCCCGGCTCGTTCCGTCATGGTGTGCCCATAGGCGTCCCATTCGCTCCTCGAGTAGGACGACACGATGTTCCAGGCGATCCTTCCGTTGGAAAGGTGATCCAGGCTCGAGAGCCGACGACACATCGAATACGGATGCTCGAAGGCGGTCGACAGCGTAATGCCGACCCCGAGATGCCTGGTTGCCGATGTGACGATCGGGACGATCGTCGAGGGCTCGTGCGTCGGGCACTGCACCGCCCACTTGACCACCGTATCCGAGCTATCTCCGTGGGTGTTGTACGGCGCAAGCTCGTCGGCGATGAACATGGCATCGAACAGGCCGCGTTCCATGGTTCTCGCCATATGCTGCCAATATTCGGGACGCGCGAAGTTCCAGCCGACCTTGTCCTTGGGATGCCGCCACATGCCGGTCGCGTGGCTGTTGACGCCGTTCTGGACGAAGCCGAGCAAGTGAGCCTTTTTCTTGTTCACCCTCATGACGGCTCTATGCCGCGGCTTGCCGCGCAGCGCCCTTCATCGTGTCAGCCAGGACCCCGTACACGGCTCCCCACGCCTCCTTCACTTCAGGGGTGAAGTCGGGCCCAAGCCCCTTGTCGAGCGTCCACAGCAGCGCCTGGCCGACGCTGTCGTAGTGGTCGTCCCTCACACCGTAGGCCACGTGGCGACGACCGAGATCCTGCACGACCGGCACGAGCGCCGGCAGGTTGTCGAGGCTGCCCACCGCCAGGCTGATGGTCGACATCAGCTTCTGCCCTTGGGCCTTGATGTCGCCCTTGAACAGGGGCCGTACCTGCGGCGCGATCTCGAACAGCCGACCGTAGAACAGATCGGCGGCTTGGCTGGCGATCGGCGCAATCTTGGCGAAGCTTTCCTTGACCAATTGGACCTGCTGAGGGGTCATCGCTCATTTCCCTGGTCTTGAGTGAAACAATCCGCCGCGCCGATGGAGCTCCGCTCGGAGCGGCCGTGAAGCCGCGCGGCCGTCAACCCATCAGCTCCTCGCGGAGGCTGTAGGCGACAGCGACCGCGGCGAGCAGCGCGACGATTGGTCCCCAGTAGAGAAATGCAGGGCCGTAGCCGTAGATCGCGATCGATACGATCGAGATGATCACCGATACGACCGCTCCGATCAGGCTGTAGTGATAGCGATCTTCCGGTCCATCATCCTTGTCGTTGCGGGTCCGCACCGACTTCTGAAGCGCCGCGCCCATGTAGTAGAGGTAGTAGTAGCTGATGATGGCCCCGACGATGATCGTGATGGCGGTGCCGATGGATACGAGCTCGATGGACATGGTGTTGTCTCCTCAGGTCAGGGTTCATTCGGCCGCCGGAACGGGGCTGAGCGTTGCCGGCATGTCGGTGGTTTCCGTGGCGTCGCGGCGCTGCTTGAGGCTCGCGAAGTCGAACCTCTTGTCGTTCAGGAGTCCCAAGACGAGCGGGATGGCCGCACTGATCGAGAGGATGGCGATCGATCCCCAAAGCTCGCCGTAGGCGGCGCGGATCGGCATTCCGATCGCGATCGCAGCGATGATCCCCCAGACGAAGCCAACCGCCGTGACGCGCGGCCAGAACAGCGCCAGCACCAGGGGAATGAGCACCGCGGTGCGGATCGCGTAGCTGGTCAATACGATGGTGACGAAGTCGACGCCGGTCAGCACGATCGCGGCAGCGATCGCGGCCGCAATTGCCATCGGGATCTTCGCCCAGACGAACAGGCTGCGCTCGCTGATATCCGGCTTGAGCGGCTTGACGACGTCGACCACCGTGACCGAGCTGATCGCCGTGAACGCGCTGTCGATGACCGAGTAGCAGGCGGTCAGGATCACCACCACGTACAGGATGACGATCCAGATCGGCAGGTTGAGGTGCGAGATGAGATAGGGTCCGATCGCGGCCGCGTCGCCTCCCAGGGTCGCCAGGTCGATATGGAGCGCCAGGCCGACCAGCCCCAGGATGCCGATGCAGATCGGGATCGGGTAGAACAACGCCCCGGCCCACAGGAACGTCCGGCTCACATCCTTGCGCTTGAGGGCCCAGGCGACTTGCCAGTACTCCTGGCCGGCGACGGTGGCCGTGATCAGGCCAAGCGCCAAGGTGATGCCGAAGCCCATTGCCGCATCCGGCCGGGTCACCGACAACAGGTCATTCCCCTGGGCGGCGACCGAGCCCCAGATCGCGTCGGAGCCGCCGGCAGTGTACAGCACCGCGACGATGATGATGGCTGGCGGAACCGTATGTAGAAGCGTCGACAGGGTGGAGGTCGACACCGAGGCCCACAAGCCGCCCAGCAGGCTATAGATCAGGACCACTGCCAGCCCGACGATCGCCGCGAGGTTCGCGTTGGTGCCGAATACGTTGGAGATGACGAGCGAAGTGCCCTTGATGTTGATGATCACCTCGATGAGCGAGCCGAACATCGCGCCGAGCACGACCACGCTGATGGCGAGCTTGTTGGCGCCGAAACGGGCGCTCACGAACTCGGGGATCGTGTATCCCGCCGGCATGATCTGGCGGATCTTTCGGGCGAACGGTATCACCAGGATCACCGCCAGGCCGTTGGGAACGGTGAACCAGAACAACCCCGACAGGCCGTAGGTGTAAGTCTGCGCCGCCGACATCATCACGGCCATGGCCCAGGTCCAGATCGAGATCAGACCGGCGACACCGAAGCCGAAACCAATTCTGCGGTTGGCGATGACGAAATCCTTCGTCGAGCTGACGAGGTTCCGTTTGACGTAGTAGACCAACGCCAACATGACCAGGCCAACCGCCATCAGCGTCGGGACCCCCTGCATCGGATTGAGCAGCGGGTTCATGGTTAACGTGATGTGATCCATGGGATGCGCCTCTATCGGGTTCGTGGATGCATGCGCGGCGGCCGCGGCAAGTCTGCGAGCGGCAACCTATCGATGATAGGACGGGAACCGGGTCCGCCCTTGGATGCGACGAGCGGACCTCGTCTTGCGCGGCGCTGCGACATGAGTTCCCCCTGCGATTGAGTGCATTTGGCGCGTCCCCCGTTTTCGATCGTCACCCTTGGTCGAGTGATCCTTCCCGCGCTTCCCAGCGCTCCTCGACAGTGGCCCAGTTGATGAGCTTGTCGACGAAGTTGGTGGCGAAGGTTTTGCGATTGTTGCGGTAGTCGATGTAGTAGGTGTGCTCCCACACATCGCACGTGATCAGGGCGTGCTTGTCCCTCACCAATGGCAGATCGGCGTTGCTGGTCGCTTCGATCGAAAGCTTGTCGTCATCCGCGACGAGCCAGATCCAGCCGGACCCATAGAGACCAACCGCGGCGTCGACGAATGCCGTCTTGAAGCCAGGCATGTCGCCAAACGACCTGTCGATCAGGCGCTTCACCGCCGGTGCTGCCTCGGAGGAACCGGGCGTCGCGAGCGACAGCCAGTAGAGACTGTGGTTCCAATGCTGGGAGGCGTTGAAGAGGAGCTTCTTGCGAGCGGGATCACCGGCGGCGAGCTTGATCACTTCCTCCAACGGCCTGCCCGCAAGGCTTGGATCCTTGGCGATGATTTCGTTCGAGCCCGCGACGACACCACCGTGATGGCTTTGGTGATGGCCCGAGAAGCTGTCCGCCGTCAGGACCGGACCGAAGGAGTGAGGATCGAAGGGCAAGTCCGGGAGAGTGAAGGCCATGGCGAATTCCTTCTCAGTGCGTCAAGGAAGCGAGGCGACGGTCGGGGTCTTGTCCGGCCAACCCTCTTTGAGAACGCGGGCGCCGCGGCGTGCCCGCAGCTCCGCAATTGACGGCTCGAACCAGTTCAAGGAGCGCTTCTTCATCAAGGCCTCGCTGAGCACGACCTCAAGCCGCATGTATGGCGACGACGGCATGATCGGAGGCTTGAACAAGCGGCGCAGCTCGGCGGCCAATGCTTCGAGCCCCGCCGAGTCGGCCTCCGCTGCACGCTGCTCGAAGCTTTCCCGCACATCCTCGATCGGCTCGCCGGTGAGGGTGAAGGTACGGATGGCTTCGTTGGAACGTTCCTCGAAACGCAGGATGGCGACTCGATCCTCCAGCCGCGCTGCAATCCACAGCTCATCCTTGTCGGACAGATGATTGTGAGAGTCTCTCTCTCGCCAGTCGATCAGAGCCGCGACAGCATCATCCAGCCGACTGAGTGAGGCGATGCGGCTGGCCCATTCCAACCGCCGCTCGTGGTCCCCGAACGGCGACGGCCCTGTGCGCCGCTCGGCTCCTGCCCGACGGCGGATACGCGTTGCGCTCATGAGTGGCCTCCGCTCGCGACATGAAGTTCCTGGTGAATAGCGCTGCGAGGGATGTCGAACCGTGCCATCACAGCCTGTGCGGCCTCTACCATCGGAGCCGGCCCGCTGATGTAGTAGTCGCATCTCTTCGGATCGGTCGACCGAGCGAGTTCCCGCGCCAGCACGTCGACGGCGGTCCCGCGCTGACCGGTCCACGAGTCCGTTGGCTCGGCGACAGCGATGTGAGCGACCAGCCCGGGGCACGCGGCGGTGATGCTGTCGATCTGGGCTTGACCGAAGAGCTTGTCCTCGGTGCTGACGCCAAAGATGAGCGTCGCCCGCCGTTGCGGGTCCTCCGTGGCGAGCTTGCGCAACATGGAGAGTATGGGCGCGAGACCGGTTCCACCGGCGATGAATACGGGATCCCGGCAGGCTGCCCGCAACGTGAAACCGCCGAACGGACCTTCGACCGCGACGGTCGCGCCATCGCCGCGCATGTTTCCGATCGCTTCCGAGAAGGCGCCACCGGGCAGGAGACGAATAAAGAATTCCAGCTCATGCCCGTCGCCAGCCAGATTGGCGATCGAGTAGGCGCGGGTCAGGCCACCATCCGAGAGACGCAAGCGAACGTGCTGACCGGCTTCCCAGCGCAGCGGCTCCTGGACGGACAGCGTTCGCACGATGATGCGGGCGACGGACGAGGACAACCGGTCCAGGACGACGATGCGGCCAGGACGGAGTGCCCCGTCCAGGTGCCCGACCCGATCGGCCGCGTAGTCGAAGTCGAGGCAGAGGTCGCTGCGCGGCTTCAGACGGCAGGCCAGCACCCAGCCTTCTTCCTCGTCGCGATCAGAGAGCGCGTGCGCACTATGCTCCAGGAGGCTGTCGTAGTGTCCTTCCTCGAGAAATCCCCTGCAGGCGCCGCATACGCCTTCGCGGCAATCGCTGACCAAGAGAACATTCTGCCTCAGGCCAGCGGAGATAACGTCCTCATCCTCACGGCAGGTGATCTCGACCGGATCTCTGCCTTCGAAAGTCATTCGGACCTTGTGCTCAGCCATGCGCGGGGTTCCCCGCCCAGCCGATCAATTCGGTCGTGATCGTGAACGTGTTGCCCTCCACATAGGCGCGGCCGATCGTGGTCGAGACGTTCACCAGGAAATTGTAAACGCTGTAGGGGCGGCCGATGAGCTCCTGGATCTCGTCGAGGTCGAAGCTGAAGCCCTCCTCGCAATCGATCCGGTAATAGACGCCGTGATCCTCGATCTTCAGCGTCGGATTCTCGGCATAAGCCTCGCGCAGCCATTCGACGGCGATCTCGATTTCGTCAGCCTTCATCAGAGCGAGGACGACGCAACGGGTTTCACGGATCTCCGACTCGCTGAACATCTTCTCCTGGAGCGCCATGGCCTGTTGGTTTCCGTCTTTGGGCGGAACGCTCATGGTCAGATCCTCGCCAGCGTGTCGAAGTCGGCGTCGCAATCGAAGAGAACGCCGTATTTGCCGCGCCAGTCCTCGATGATCCTTTGCAGCACCTGATCGGATGTCGGGCGATGATCCGCCGATCGTTTCAGCGTCTCGGTCGCACTCCAGAGGCGCTTGACGTCGTGCAGAGCCGCCAGCTCGAGCGGCAGCCACTTCTCGGCCCAGAACCGCATGAGCCGCTTGTTGTAGTCATTGAAAGTCGGGTCAGCCCCCAGGGTCTTGCCGAAGAGCTCCGCTGCCCAGCCATAGGCGGCCTCCGCGCCGCGCACCGAGCTCCAGAGCACGCGCGGCGTGATGAAATCCCCGTGCAGGCCGGCCTGCTCAATGAAAAACCTCTCGCGCACGAAGCGACCGAACAGCGGCTCGTGAATGACATGAATGGCGAAGAGGATCTCGATGTGATCGTAAGTCTCGCCCCAGATCTCCTCGATGAGCTTGCGCGCGCCCCGCCAGGTCCCGTCGTCGTGCCACAGCGCCTTGGAGGGGGAGACATCCGCTGTCGCGTCATCGCTTACCTGGGCCAAATACAGCTTCTCGGCCTGGATCAACTGGGCATTGTCGAGGAAGTCGAGCGACGACGTGACCACCGCCGCGCGCAGTGTATCCACCAGGCAATCGCGGATCGGCGCGGCGAGCGCCATGAACAGGCCGTAGTCGTGAAGCCCGAGCGCGCCGAGATGACCGGTGAGGATCTGCGAGGTCCATTCCGGATCGAGAGAGCGGTGCAAACGCCGGCTTGCAGCCGTCGCCACAAGGCGCTGGAACTCGCGCCATCCATCGGCTTTCTCGGCGACATAGGGGCGTTGCCAGCGCCCTTCCGGATCACGGAAGACATACCAATCACTGGTCTTGGCCTCGGTGAAGTAGTTCTCCCAGGTGCCACGGCCGCCGGGGAAGGAGAGGCTCCATCCGCCCACGCCGAGCCCGCCGGCGATCCAGTCCGGGTTGGGCTGATTGTAGAGCAGCACCTGCTCATACTCGGAGAGGCGCGCCCCATACGGGTTGGCGAATGACAGCGGGATCCGTCTTTCCTCGAGCACCTTTGGATGCTCGTCGAATTGCGGATTGAGCAGCGCGCGCCGATAGCTCGAGGCGGTGCTCATACGCGGTTCCCCGACAGCGCGGCCCGTGCAATCATTTCAATATTTCTCAAAGCTTGCCCCCGCGGTCAGAGGGTTGCGAACCCTGATCCGGCACGCTGCCAGGTCGTCGATGGTCCACATTCGTTCGGCGCTCAAATGCGGCTGTGCGACAAGCGTCTTGCCGTCGCTACGCAGGCCGCCACTTGCCCTGACGATGTCGGCCAGATCCCAGCCATCGAAGATCTCGAAGAAGTTCTCGCTCGTGTAGCGTTCGGGCTCGGTCAGGAACATGCGTTCGCACCATTGCGAGCAGAACGCGTGCCGGCGGCCGCGATAGTCGAGGATGCGCAGGTCGCATCCCGTCGGATTCTCCTTGGTCTCGACGGCGCCGGCGCGAAGCGGGGTCAGCTTCAAGGTCGGCGACTGGCAGACCCGGCACATCGCGATGTGCTTGCCATGTTGGGTCAACCATTCGACGGGCAGAGTCCGGTTGGCCGGGTCGGCCATGCCGGCCTTGTCCCATCCCTCGAACACCTTGCCGATCGAATCGTACCAGCCCGGATAGTGGTTCTCGAACCACGCCTGGTCGCGCTTGTTGGGCAGCTCGATACGGCAGCCGACCAGCGGCCACAGTGCATACATCGTCGCGAACGCATCGTGCTGCCCCCAGTAGGCATCGAGCTTGGCGTCGGCCAGGTTGCGCGGCGATTTCAAGCCGAAGCGTGAGAAGCGGCCCAGCCAGATGCCGCCCCAGTCTTCGTAAACCCAGCGATCCCAGGTCTTGGCCCACGGCTCGCCCCTATTCACCGCGCCATATTCGAAGGCGCGACCGACCATTGGCGTGAAGCCGCGATGCTGGATCCAGAACGCGTTCTCCAGATCCGTCTGCAGGTACTGCATGTTGTCGGGGTCATCGACGACCGACACGATCGTCTGATAGCCGTTCGCCATGTGGCGCAGCTCGTCCGACTGGATGGACAGGAAGACGGTCGGCGTGATCTCGTCGCCGTTGGCTGCCGCAAGCTGCGTCATGGCCACAACCAGCGGATTGGTGAAGCAGGCCTCGGCCACCATCTGCAGATTCAATGAGACCAGGACCGGATCGCCGGAAACGAAGGCTTCACAGGCCTGTTGCCGGTTGCTCATGAAAAGCGGGTTCCCGGTGCGGTGTCGGCGGGCGTCGGTGAAACCGGCGGGATCGTGGTACTGCGAGGCAAAGTATTTCTTCAGATAGCCCAGCTGATTGGTGTGTCGGACCTCGTCCTCGACCTGGGCCAGATAGCCGTTGCGCTGCTCGGGCGATTCCACCGCGTCGTAGAGCAACGCCGAGCCGGCGATCGACGCGTACTCTCCCATTTCCAAAAAGTTGCTGACGAACTTCATCGTCTCGGCCCAGCGCGGCTCGACGCGCTTGCCAGCTTCGAGGCGAGCCAGACTGTCGGCCAGCGATCCGTATTGCCGTTCGTCCTTCTCTTCCTCCATCTGGCAGTATTCGCCGACGATCAACTTGAACTGCTCGCGGGTCGCCGGATTGAAGCGATATTTCGACGGGTACTTCGAACGACGTTTATCGAAATTCCATCCGAGGTCCTGAAGGCAACGGTGGATGTCTTGTGCGGCGACCTTCACATCGAACTTGGCAAGATCGGCAATGGCCATCTTCACTCTCCTGGAAGCGCGATGGCGGTCTTTCGCGTCACTCAGCGAATAGACTGCCAATCAACTTCTCCTGCGATTGATGTTGCAAGCGATATGCCACGTCTGGTCGTCGGCGCTTTTTCGCGAATACGCTCGCTTATGTCGGAAGAGCTTGTGCGGATGCGTTCGCTGGATTGGCGCAGATTGCGCCACTTGACGAGCGCATGAGCAGAATGGGTTTTTGAACTATTCCCTTTTCGTATCGCGTCGATCGGTTTTCTCGATGGTACGCTCAGATCGAATTGGTGACGTAGACGCAGGGCAGATCCGTATCGGGATATGGCAGTGACACGGCCCCCGTCGAGCGGAGCTGCTCGAGCAACACTGAGGTCGCGCGAGTGGCAGGACGATCACGCGGAAGCAGAGCGTTGAAGTATCGGGTGATGGTGATGGGCTCCAGTCGGTGCAGCAGGCCCGCGGAGGCCGGCACGTCGGAGAGGAAGGTGGACATTACTGCCGCATAGTTGCTGGCGAGCACGGCATTCCGCACCGCCTCTCCGGAGCGCATGACAAGTGCAATGTCGAGCGCGGCGACGGGAACGCGATGATCCACGAGTGCAGCCTCGAACAGCGTGCGTGTGCCCGAGCCGGGCTCTCGCATGATCCAGGGTGTCTCGGGAAGCTCGTGCCAATCCACGCGCTTGCGGCCGAACCAGTCATGCTTGGAGCCGACGACTGCGACGATTTCATCGGCGATCAGCGTCTCGACGATGGACGCATCGTCGCTCGGTTGGCGCTCGATGATTGCGACGTCGGCCTCTCCGCGCGCGACGCGCCTTTCGACATCGGAAGAGCCGCCGCACCAAACCTCGACGGCAATGCCGGGATAGTGCTGCCGAAGCGCGACGAGATGAGCCGGCAGCCAGTAGTTCGCGACAGTCAGGCTGGCCGCCACCGCCACGCGACCAATCCGCAGGTTCGCGAGGTCTTCAAGACGGCGCGTGGTGAGATCGACGCGGGCCAGGATCTCCTGTGCCTCGAGCAGGAGCGTGCTTCCAGCCGGGGTCAACTCGACTCGGCGATGGGAGCGGTCGAACAGAAGAATTTTGTAGCGGCTCTCGAGTGCCGCGATGGCCGCGCTCACGGCCGATTGGCTAATGCCGAGTCGTTCGGCAGCGCGCGTGAAGTGCTCCATGCAGGCAACTGCTACAAAGACCCGCAACTGTTCCAAGGTCATGCGGAGCACCCCCAGATCGTTAGGCCGGGGGGACCATGCAAGGCCCAGGCCATCTGCGACCAGGTCAACCTCGGTCGTTGTGGTCGCTCGGTGTCAAAAGCAGTCGTGCCGGCAGCGAGAACAATCCTTGCGTGCGATTGCTAAGGCAGCTGCTCAACCTCGAGGGTCAACGGATCCTCGATGATGGGCAACCCCGACACCTCGCGCACTTGCGGCGAGAGATCGTAGCTCACCGTCGTGATCTGCGGACAGCGTTTGCACGCAGGCCCGCCTTCCTGGGAATACCAGCGGCATTCCTTGCGGATCGTGCAGGGCGGCAGGCTGTCCACCACTGCCGGCAGCATTTTCGCGACCCTGGCTGCCAGGCGGCAATCGGCGCCGTCGAAGTGAGGGCATTTGTGCTCGGCACAGGTCGCTGCCAGCCGGAAGACCTCGGTGGGCTTCAAGGGGGCGGCCAGGGCGAGGACTTCAGGTGTCGCGCCCACGCGCGCGTTCAGGTACTCCACGATAGGATGGGGCCCATCCTGCTGGACCACGCCCAGGATCGTGGCCCGGTCCATGCCCGGCTGCGCGCTGGGACAAAGCTTCGACACGGGGCTGCTCCGGTCTAGGCTTCGATCTGAAAGACCTCCGGCGGCGCCGGAATGCCGATGATGATGTGGCCTCCGACCGATACGATCGCGCCGCCCTGCACGGCTTGCGATACCGTTCCGAGTGCTTCGGGATGCGCTCGGGTGAGGTGCGACGCCACCTCTGCGGCGAAGGCTTGCGTTTCGCCCAGAGTCGCCCGTGAGGCAATCTCCTCCGGCACTGGAATGCCGCGGATCAGGTAGCCCACGGATATCGTGCTCGGCGCCCGGAGAGCGAACTTCGGATGCTTCGCCACCGCGGCGTTCACCGCGGCCTGGACTGAAGATGTGAACTTGCTCAGGGAAATCGAGACAGGCTTGGCCATTTGACCTCTCCTTCTCTATCTCCTTGGAGACTACGGCGAATTCATTGTGATTGCAAGAACGATAATTTATACAACTATAGAGTCTGCACCTCCTGGCGCGCACGTCGTGTTATAGGAGCCACATGAACTCTCTTGTCTCCATGACCCCTGAAGTCCGTGCCGCCATCGAGACGGGCCGGCCGGTCGTCGCGCTCGAAAGCACGCTGATCGCCCATGGCATGCCGTATCCACGGAATCTGGAGATGGCGCAGCGCCTGGTCGCGATCGTCCGCAAGGAGGGAGCGGTTCCCGCCATCATTGCGGTCGGCCGCGGACGGATCCTGGTCGGTCTTGATGACGCCGACCTGCAGCGGATCGCGGAAGCGCGGGACGTCGCCAAGATCTCCAGCCGCAAGATCGCCGCGTTCCTGGCATCGGGCAAGATGGGCGCGACGACGGTGGCCTCGACTATGGCCTGCGCGCATCTCGCCGGCATTCGCGTGTTCGCGACCGGCGGAATCGGCGGCGTGCATCGCGGGGCGGAAAGCACCTTCGACATATCGGCCGATCTCGACGAGTTCGCGCGCACGCCCGTGGCCGTCGTCTCGGCTGGCGCCAAGGCGATCCTCGATCTGCCGAAGACGCTCGAATATCTCGAGACGAAAGGCGTTCCGGTGCTTGGCTATCGCACCGACACCTTTCCGGCTTTCTTCTCGCGTTCCAGTGGGCTTCCTCTCGCGGTGCGTTGCGATACGCCGGACGAAGCCGCCTCTGTCCTGCTCATGCAGGACAAGCTCGGCTTCGGCGCGGGCACCCTGATCGCCAACCCGATACCGCAAGAGCACGCCATGCCAGAGGCGGAGATCGAAGCGGCGATCGAGCGCGCCGTTGCGGAGGCGACCCGCAAGGGCATCGCCGGCAAGGAGGTGACACCCTATCTCCTCGCCGCCCTGGTCAGGTTGACCGAAGGCCGCAGCCTGGCGGCGAACATGGCGCTAGCCGAGCACAATACGAGAGTCGGGGCTGAGATCGCCAAAGCCTATGCGCGACTGCGCCGCGAGATGTCGACGGCGTGAGGTTATGCTCAGCTCTTCGGCTGGGCGGGCGTAAAGCAATAGATGATCGGCACAGGCAACAGCGGGTTGCCGGGCCTGCTGGTGCAGACGTGGCTCCGTCCATCGTGGAACCGGTCGGGTGCGGTGACCATGCTTCGCGGTACCCTGACCCAGCCACGGCGTAGATTGGGCGGCCGCGACATGTCCTTGAGCTCGGGGATATAGATCTCCCAATAGCCGTCATCATTCTTCTGGGCCCGCACCGGACGGCAATCCTGCCCGTTGCAGCACGACGTCCCAGCCTTGTCGGTCCAGCCCTTGTACTGGTCGTGGTGCTGCTCATGCTCGCAGCCGAAGGCGCCAAGCTCGCAGTCCTCTTCGGCACCGGCCGCATCGCCGACGCCCCAAGCCGCCAGGCCAAAGGAGGCGACGAGCGTCCAGAACAGATGGCGCCACGGCTTCATGCGACACCTCATCCAAGGGTCACGCATGATAGGGGACTGCGAAGCTTTCGGCGAATTGACGGTGGTGGGCGAGCCGCCTACAGTTTTGCGGACAGTCCACGCTGGCTCTGCCCTTCGAGGCGGCCTTGCACAAAGCGCTGGCACTGGCTGGCCCTCACGTTCTGAGCAACGGGACTGCGTTCTGAAGAACCCACTGTCAGGAGGAACGACCATGGCTGGCGTCGGAACCGAGAAGGTGTTCGAGAACGACAAGGTGATCGTCTGGAATTTCGTGCTCGCCCCCGGCGAGGAGACTCCCATGCATACCCATGAGCACAGCTACATGTGGTACGCGATCGAGGGGGCGCCCTTGCAAGTGTTCGACGAGCGCGGAAAGGATCTGGGCACGCTCGAGATCCCCACCGGAGCGGTCTACTCGCTCAAGCTGGACAACGGCTTCCTCGAGGTCCTCTCCGAGCGGGGGAAAGGAATGCGCGTTCCCGCGCGGCATAAGGCTCGTAACATCGGCGCGACCCCGTATCGGGAAATGCTGGTCGAGTACAAATAGCCTCGATCACGCTGCCTTGCGGTCATAGGGGATCAGTCGCCAAGTGTCCCCTGCGCCCCGCGCCAGCCGAGTCGTTTGCAACCCGAACGGCTCGGGTGTGACGCCGCGGATCCAGAGTTCCATGCGCTGCACGGCGACTTCGACGAAGACAGCATTTGCCCGGTCCAGCGCGGTCGGGAAATAGGCATCATAGTGGGCCTTCCAACGCCGCCGCACCTCGGACACCTCCGATTGCAGTGTCGCTCTGCCGATCAAGGCGACATAGGCGTCGCTCGGATCGTCCTGAAAGAGGAGCGCGACCCTGCCGTCTCGTCGCAGGTCGGACATCTTGTGCGACCGACCGTCGGTGACGAAACGAAGCGTCCACTCGTCCTCCCCGGGATCATGGACCAGACGCCCCATCGGCCTTGCGTTGATGTCACCGTCACCCGACGTTGTCGCAAGCCAGCAGTAGCGCACTTCGCGCACGACCTTGGCTGCGCCGGCCAGCAACCGGCCGACTTCGATGGAATTCGTGCTCGCTGGTGTCATCGGGATTCTCCCTTCGACCATGCGACCCTCTTTATCAAGTCTAGACGATTTCGTCTAGACCAAATAGTCTAAATCAATGGGACGATCGCTTTTCGACGCCGCAGGGTTTCTTGCCGTGGCCCGCGCCTTGGCTTCCGAGCGGGGGCCCGCCGCGGTGACGGTCGACGCCGTCATTGAGCGACTAGGAGCGCCAAAGGGCTCGTTCTACTACCGATTTGCCTCGCGCGACGCACTGCTGGGCGAGCTGTGGCTGGCCACGGTGCGTTCCTATCAGGAGGGCTTTGCGCGCGCGATCGAGGCGGGCGACGGCTTGGCCGCCGCGCTCCACACCCCGGCCTGGGTACGACTGAACTTGGATGATGCGCGGCTCCTGCTGCTCTACAGCCGCCACGACTTCGTGCAAGGCGACTGGCCGGCCGCCCTCAAGCGCGGTGTGCGCGACCAGGCGCAACGCTTCGAAGCGTGCCTGGAGAGCTTCGCGCGCCAAGCCTTCGGACGCACCGGCCCGCCGCAACTGCGACGGGCCACGTTCGTGCTCGCGGAAGTCCCGATTGCGGCCGTGAAGCAGCACCTCGAGCGCCGCGAACCGCCGCCGCCACTGGTCGACGAATTGATAGCCAGGACCTATCGCGCGATCGTCGGCGGCGCGGCGGTCAAACCCTGAGGTTGGTGCGCGCGAGATCGATGAGCTGGGTGGCGCGGCCATCCAGCACGGCCTTGGCGACGAACATGCCGAAGCTCATCGCCTGGTCGAGCGTGGTCTTGGGCGGCATGGCGAGCTCCTGTCGTGCGCTCACCACGTCGAGCAGGGCCGGTCCGTCGTGCGCCAGCACTTCGCGCACGGCCGCCTCGAGCTGCTGCGGATCCTCGACGCGCACGCCGTGGATGCCGATGGCTCTCGCCATGGCGGCGAAGTCGGGGTTCTTGAGGTCGCAGCCGGTGTCGAGGAAGCCGCTCGCCTTCATCTCCATCTCGACGAAACCCAGCGTGCCGTTGTTCAGCACGATCACCTTCACCGGCAGGCCGAGCTGCGTGAGGCTGATGAAGTCTCCCATCATCATCGAGAAGCCGCCGTCGCCCGACATCGAGACGACCTGCCGTCCGGGATAGGCGGCCTGGGCGCCGATCGCCTGCAGCAGGGCGTTGGCCATCGAGCCGTGATTGAACGAGCCGATCAGCCGGCGCTTGCCGTTCATCTTGAGATAGCGCGCCGCCCAGACCGTCGGCGTGCCGACATCGCAGGCGAAGATCGCATCGTCCGCCGCGTGCTCGCTCACCAGCCGCGACAGATACTGCGGATGGATGACCCGGCCGCCGGGCTTGCCCTCGGCAAGCTTGTCGAGATCCTCGCGCGCCTTGCGGTAGTGGGCCAGGGCGGAATCGAGATACTTGCGGTCGGTCTTCTGTTTCAGTCGCGGCAGCAGGGCAGCGACCGTCTCGCCGACATCGCCGACCACGCCCAGTGCCAGATGACAGCGATTGCCGAGACTCTCGGGCCGGATATCGACCTGCGCGACCTTGGCGCCCTCGGGATAGAACTGGCGGTAAGGAAAGTCGGTGCCCAGCAGCAGCAGCGTGTCGCATTCCTTCATCGCCGCGTAGCCCGAGGCGAAACCGATGAGGCCGGTCATGCCGACATCGAACGGGTTGTTGTATTCGATATGCTCCTTGCCGCGCAGCGAATGCACGATCGGTGCATTGAGCTTGCCGGCCAGCTCGACGATCTCGGGATGGGCGCCGGCACAGCCTGCACCGCACATCATCGTGATGCGCTCGCCGTCGTTCAGCAGCGCGGCCAGGGCATCGATGTCGGAGTCCGACGGGCGCACCAGCGCCGGCTTGGGGGCCAGCCAGCGCGCCGTCGGGGCGTCGGTCGACTGCAGCGCGACGTCGCCCGGGACGACAACAACCGAGACTCCGCGGCGCGCGATGGCGATGCGGATCGCCTTCTCGAGGATGCGTGGCATCTGCTCGACGTTGGAGACCAGCTCGACATAGTGCGCGCACTCGGCGAAGAGCTGCTCGGGATGGGTCTCCTGGAAATAGGCGCCGCCGATCTCGGGGCTGGGAATGTGGGCGGCGATCGCCAGCACCGGCACGCGGCTGCGGTGGCAGTCGAACAGGCCGTTGATGAGGTGGAGGTTGCCCGGACCGCAGCTTCCCGCACACACCGCGAGCTCGCCCATCAGATGCGCCTCCGCGCCGGCGGCGAAGGCGGCCGCTTCCTCGTGACGGACATGCACCCACTGGATCTTCTGGCGCCTGCGCAGCGAGTCGGTGAAGCCGTTCAGCGAATCGCCGACGACGCCGTAGATCCGCCTCACGCCCGCGACCTCGAGGGTCTCGGCCATCAAGTCGGCGATCGTGCGCGGCATGCGAAGCTCCGTCAGGTTGGCGTCGACGGCCGACTATGCCACGCGTCGACGCGCGTGCAAAAGAAAGCGGGCAGTCACGGCTCCGCCGTTCGTGCTTCCAGAAAATAACGCTCGATATCCGGCACGCCGTCGCGCACGACGACTTCGACGATGCGGTCGCGTCGACCGCGCTGCTGCTGCCACTCACGGTAGCTCTTTGCCAGCAGCGGCGTGAAGGTCGTCAAGCCTCGCCGCGCCGGCCTGCGGATGGTCGAGCCACTGTTGATCGGGCTGATCTCGATTCGTTCGGCGTGGACCCGCGCCAGGCGGCAGGTGTCGAAGACCAACACGTCCCGCCGCCGTCCGCGGTTCATCTTGGCACCCAGCAGGCGATCGAGACCGTCTTCACTGGCCCAGAAGAAGACCCGGTCGTTGAGCATGCGCAGCCAGTCCCGTGGTGTCAGCCCATCATCGAGACAGGAGGCAAGGGCGCGCTCGCTGAGCGGCAGATTGTCGTTGAGGATTGCCCTGCCGTGAACGGGGTGCTCGAGCAGCGCCTCGGTGGGCCGTCGCGTCGTCGTCAGCAGGATGCGCCGGCTTTCATCGGGCTCGAGCAGGTCGACGAGCCTGGCGGCAGGAAGCAGTCCGCGCGCCTGAATCTGCTTCCAGGCGCCGGGCGAGGTGACGTGATAGAGCTTGGGATGCCTTTGCGCGAGCTCTTCAGGCGTCATCTAGCGTCGGGCACCCTCGAATCCGCCCAGGAACTGGACCAGATTTGGGCCAAGATCATCGCTCAAGTAGCCGCCCTCCTGCACCAGCACTGTCGGCAGGCCAAGCCTCGCGATCTTCCCGGCCATGGCGTGGAAGCCGGCGCCGGTGACCTTCAAGCCCTGCAGCGGATCGCTTTCGCTGGCATCGAGCCCCAGCGCGACGACCAGCGCGCTCGGTGCAAAGTCGCGGATGCGGGCCAGCGCCTTGTCGCCGGCGTCGAGCCATGGCGCATCCGGCGAACCGAGCGGCAATGGCAGGTTGAGATTGAAGCCATGGCCCTTGCCGGTGCCGGTCTCGTGCGCATGGCCCCAGAAGTAGGGGTAGTAGACGCTGGGATCGGCGTGGATCGACACCGTGAGCACGTCGTCGCGCTCGTAGAAGATGCCTTGCGTGCCGTTGCCGTGATGGACGTCGACATCGAGCACTGCGACTCGCGCGTGCCGCTGGCACAGATGCTGGGCAGCAATGGCGGTGTTGTTCAGGAAGCAGAAGCCGCCCGCCATGTCGGCATAGGCGTGATGGCCGGGCGGGCGGCAGAGCGCATAGATCTCGCGCGCACCCGACAACACCAGGTCGGCTGCCGTCGTCGCCGTTTCGGCCGAGGCAAGGGTAGCCTCCCAGGTGCTGGGTCCGATCGGACAGGCGACGTCGGCCTGGTGCCAGCCGGCGCGGCCGGCCAGGCCCTTGGGATAGGTCGCGGGATAGCGCGCCGGATGGACGTTGGGCACAACCTCGGGCCCGGCACCCGGTAGCTTCGCCCATTCGCGTGCGGCGACCTGCAGGAAGTCGATGTATTCGGGCGTGTGGATCGCCTGCACCGGTGCCAGGCCGAAAGACTGCGGCGCCGCGATCTCGTGGCCGGCCGCCTGGGCGGCTGCGAGCAGGCGCGTCGCGCGTTCCGGTTGCTCGCTGCTTCGCTGGATGACCCCGCGCACCAGGAAGGTCTGCGGATCGTGCTGGGCGTGCTTGTCGGTGTAGATGATCTTCATGCGGTAGCGATGGCCTTGGCGTCGCGAAGGGCGACGATCTCGGTATCGCTATAGCCCACTTCGCGCAGGATCTCGACCGTGTGCTCGCCGACCATCGGCGATTTGCGGCGGGTCTCAACAGCAGCATCGGAAAGCTTGATGGGATTGGCCGCCGACTTCACCGGGCCAATGCCGGGATAGTCGATCTCCAGCACGCTGCCGCGCGCCTTGGCGTGCGGACTTTCCATCACGTCGCTCACCTTGTAGGCGGCGGAGCAGGGCATGCCGGCGGGGATCAGCTTGTCCAGGAGCTCGTCGGCGGTGTGCTTGGCGAAGAGCGCCTCGATCTGCGGCTCGAGCTCTGAGCGATGCGTGATGCGGCCGTCGTTGGTGGAGAAGCGCGGGTCAGCCAGCCAGTCCTGGCGGCCCAGAGCAGTGCAGAAGATGCGCCAGAAGGCGTCGTTGGTGCCGGCGATGAACACAGGCAGCGTCCTGGTCGGGAACACACGCAGCGGAAAGATCAGCGAGTTGCCTGTACCCATGCGGACGGGGTTCTCGCCTTTCAGCCCGTAGTTGGTGATCCAGTGGCTCATCATGTGCATGCCGACATCGAACAGCGACAGGTCGAGGCGCTGGCCGCGGCCGGTCTTGTGCCGGCCCAGCAGGGCGAAGGCGATACCGGCGGCGCAGAACGAGCCCGTGCAGTAGTCGATCGGTGCGGTGCCGACGCGGCACATCTCGCCGTCCTGCGGACCGGTCGCCTCGATCAGGCCGATCTCGGCCTGGATGCAGGGATCGTAGCCGGCACGCGGGGAGTAGGGACCGGTCTGGCCGTAGCCCGAGATCGAGGCGTAGACCAGCCGCGGATTCTCCTTCGACACCGTCTCCCAGCCGAAGCCGAGCTTGTCGATGACGCCGGGGACGAACGCTTCCATGAAGACGTCCGCCTTGCACACCAGGCGCATCAGCACCTCGCGGCCGCCCGTGGTGCGCAGGTCGACGGCGAGCCCGCGCTTGTTGCGGTTCATCGACGGCACCCAGGCGCCGCCGAAATGCGGCCGGAAATGCTCGCCGTGCAGGGGCTCGACCTTGATCACATCGGCGCCCATGTCGCCCAGGATCTGGCCGGCGGTCGGCCCGGCGATGACTTGCGTGAGATCGAGCACGAGCGTGTCGGAAAGCGGCAGCATGGCTGACCAATAGCGTCAGCCGGCCATTTCGGCCAGCATCGTCCTAAGCGCCCAGCAGGCGTCTGGCCAGCAAAGTGCGCATATCGCGTCGACCGTCAGCAATGATCAGGACAAGAACCTCGAGAGCAAGGACGCGATAGACGATTCGGTAGGGTTTGTAGCGGACTTCCCTGAAAGAGCGATTGCCCATCTCCAGGAGCTCGCGTGGATGATTGCCTCGGTTGGGGAAGGTTGCAAGCGATGAAAAGGCCTTCTCGATGCGCCGAGCGACCAGTTCCGCTTTCTCCGGCGTGTCGTGCAATGCGATATAGTGGGCGATATCGTCGAGGTCGAGAAGTGCGTGCGCGGTCAGAATGACCTCGTAACGCTTCATTCGCCTTCTCTGCTCCGCTTAATGCGCTCCCGGAAACGCCGCATTGCCACCGAGGCCGTGACGGTCTTGCCTTCTTTTGCCTGTTGCTCGCCAAGCGCCAGAATCTTGAGAAGCGCCAACGTCTCCTGGGTCTGCTCGTAGGACGCGATGTCCTGGATGACGGCGGTCGCTTCGCCGTTCTGAGTGATGATCATGGGTTCGCCGCTTTCGGCCAGGCCACGAACGACCTTCGCGGCATTGGCCTTGAGATAGCTGATCGGCTTGATGCGGCTGGCGTATTTCATGCTGGGATCTTCCGGACGTGGACCAAATTTAGTCCCTTATCGGTCTGGCTTCAATGGGAGCCACGTCGTGAGGCTCGCCGATCTAGAACAGCTGCGTCAGGCGAATCGTGAACACGGCTGCAGCGTAGTCCGAGGGCGACAAGGCGGGTTGCAGATACAGCTGGACGTCAGGCGTGATCAGAACGGTCTTGAAAATAGACCACGTCCAATACAGTTCGAGCATCGTCTCGCTCGGCCGCACGAAGGTACCCTGGAAGATGGACATGTTGGTCGCGTTCCAGGCCATGGCGAGGCCGATTTGATCGTAACGGCTGCGCCGAAGCGGATCGTTGTAGACGCCGCCGCCCGCAAGCGACGACTGGATCGCGAAGCTCGACCGCCAAGCCGTGCTTGCGCGCAGGAACAGGCCCCACTTGGTTCCGATCGGTTGAGACGCGCTGAAGGACAGACCCTCGCTGGCGACGGGCTGCAACGATATGCCAGGCTGATTGTAGTACAGGAGCGAATAGGTTCCCCGACCCCACCCGTCGATGGTCGGCGACCATCCACCGTAGGCAAACCAGGCGTATTGGCCCCGGCCCAGTGTCGAGAACTGCATGTAGCTCCCGCTGAAGTCGTTGGGATCCTGAAAGCCGGCGGCAAGAGTGATTTGCTTGGTGGGGTTGATCTGAGCGTAGGTGCCGAGACCGGCCTGCGAGTAGTTCTGGCTGCCGTTCTGGGTCAGGGAATAGCCGATGAAATTCACCTGCTGGTCGTTGGCGTAGGCATTCCCGTCGAAGTTGGAGAAGGCGTACTGACCGAGAGTGATCGCCAGCCAATTCCCCGGAAACCGGTGGGTGTAGGTCAGCTGCACGAATTGCTGGTTTGCGGTCGGCTGATTGTTGATCGGGCTCGTGAGCCCGAGCTTGCTGCCAAGGCTCGTTCCTGTGGCGCCCGACCAGTATTGCGCCGCCAGGAAATGGAACTCCAGGGAACCCTTTCCGACTTCTGGAACGCTGAACATCTTCCAGTCGATGGCGGGCGTGAACATCGCCTGCACGGCCCCGTATCCGCCGTTCGGCGTTCCCCACTGGCTCAAGCTCGACGCTTCCATCGAGAAGAAGACTCCGGTTGCGTTTTCGAACTCCTTCTTTGCCTTGGCGTAGCGCGCGTGAGCGTGATCGAATTGCTCGTCGAGCGAAAGCTCCTGCCGCTTCCGCGCCGCGCGGGTGGCATTGTGGATCCTGCCAACCAGCTCCTGTTCGTCGGAGGTGGATTCCTGGGCTTGTACCCGATCCATTGGCACGGCGGTCGCCATGACGACCGTGACCAGGACCGCCGCTCGGCGCGCGGATCGACCGCGACGGGTTCGACAGGGCCGGAAACAGGCCGTGGGGGAGAACCAAAGGCGGGCCAACATCGACCGCTTGTCCTACGTCTTCGCTGTCCACGTAAGCCCAAATCCATGACGATTCCAAGAGCATGAATCGCAAGAACCACATCGACCTCGCTCCCGATCTAGCGTTCAAGCAATCTGGTCAAGAGGTTCTTCGATGACGTGACCATGCTAGGATTCAAGGTTCGAATTCTGAATGACGCGACAGCCCTATCGACAACGGAGTTGCCATGAAGCCCGCCGACCGCCCCAACCTTCGCATCGACTCCGACCGCCTGTGGTCGAGCCTGATGGAGCTGGCCAGGATCGGCGGCACGGAGAAGGGCGGCGTGTGCCGCATAGCGCTCACCGACCTCGACCGGCAGGGGCGTGATCTGTTCGTGCGCTGGGCCAAGGAGGCCGGCTGCACGATCAAGGTCGACAGGGTCGGCAACATCTTCGCCCGCCGCGAGGGGCGCGATCCGGCCAAGCCGCCGGTGATGACCGGCAGCCATCTCGACACTCAGCCCACGGGCGGCAAGTTCGACGGCGCCTATGGCGTGATGGCGGGGCTGGAGGTGCTGCGCGTGCTGCACGATTCGAGCTACGTCACCGAGGCACCGATCGAAGTGGCGGTATGGACCAACGAGGAGGGTTGCCGCTTCGCACCGGCCATGGTGGCGTCGGGCGTGTTCGGCGGTGCTTTCGAGCTGGACTACGCGCTGTCGCGCACCGATCGCGACGGCGTGAGCTTCGGCGATGCGCTCGAGAAGATCGGCTACGCCGGCAGCGAGCCGGTCGGCGGGCGCCAGGTCGGTGCCTTCTTCGAAGCCCATATCGAGCAGGGGCCGATCCTCGAGCGCGAGAAGAAGACGATCGGCGCCGTGACCGGCGCGCAGGGTCAGCGCTGGTACGAGATCTCGTGGACCGGCATGGAAAGCCACGCCGGCACGACGCCGATGGAAGGCCGACGCGATGCGCTGGTCGGCGCGGCCGAGCTGGTCGTCGCCGTGCGCCGCATCGGCGGCCGGCTGAACGGCCGCTCGACGGTGGGCGTGATCGAAAGCGAGCCGCAGTCCCGCAACACGATCCCCGGCCGCGTGTTCATGACGCTCGATTTCCGCCATCCCGACGATCGTGAGCTCAGCACAATGGACGCCGAGATGCGCGCCGCCGCTGCCGAGATCGCGGCGCGTCACCGCCTCGAGGTGAAGATCGAGCAGATCTGGTATTTCCCGCCCACGCCCTTCGCCCGGGAGCTGGTGGACTCGGTGCGTCGCGGCGCGGAGCAGGCGGGTTATGCGCACATGGATATCGTGAGCGGCGCGGGCCACGATGCCTGTTATGTCGCGCGAGTGGCGCCGACGGCGATGGTCTTCGTGCCGTGCAAGGACGGCATCAGCCATAACGAGATCGAGGACGCCACCAAGGCCGATATCGGCGCGGGCTGCCAGATCCTCCTGCAGGCGATGGTCGAGCAGGCCAATCGGTGAGATCGGGGCGGTGAAGTCAGGCCTGGTTTCAGTCGCGACCGCCGCCCTGGTCGCGACCGTGGCGGGCGTGGGCGGCACGCTGCCCGTAGTGCTGGCGGCTGCGCAGGCAGTCGGTGCCACGCCCGACCAGGCAAGCTCCTGGGTCTCCGGTCTCGCCTTGGCGACGGCGGTGAGCGCGCTCCTTCTCAGCGTGCGCTATCGCATGCCGATCATCACGGCGTGGTCGACGCCGGGTGCCGCTTTGATTGCGTCGACTGCGGGCGTGCCGGGCTTTCGCGCCGCGGTCGGCGCCTTTGTGCTGTCGGCGATTCTCATCCTGCTGACGGCCGCGATCCGGCCGCTCGGCCGGCTGATCGAAAGAATCCCCGCCAGCATTGCCGCGGCGATGCTGGCCGGCATCCTGCTGCGGCTGGTGGTGGCGATGGTCGAGCAGGTGCCGCATGCACCGCTGCTGGTGCTGCCGCTGATCGCGCTGTTCCTGGTGACGCGCCTGTTCATGCCCGCGCTCGCCTCCTTGATCGTGCTCGCTGTGGGTGCGCTGCTCGCCTGGTCCCTGGGGCTGGTGAAGCCGATCCCCGCGATCAGCCTCTCGCCACTCGTGCTCGTGATACCGGCATGGGACGTTGCCACGCTTGTAGGGCTGGGCGTGCCGCTCTATCTCGTGACCATGGCCTCGCAGAACCTGCCGGGCTTCGCCGTGCTGCGCGCGTCGGGCTACCAGCCACCGACCCAGCCGGTGCTCGGCATCACCGGCGCGGTGTCGCTCGTCAGCGCATTCCTGGGCGCGCACACTTCCAATCTCGCGGCGATCTCGGCGGCGCTCTGCACCGGTCCTGACGCGCATCCCGACCCCGCGCAGCGATGGAAGACCGGCCTTTTCTATGCGCTGTGGTGGATCTTGATCGCGCTCTTCGGCGCGTCGCTGGTCGGATTGTTCGGCGCGCTGCCCCCGGCGCTCCTGACCACCATCGCCGGGACTGCGCTTCTGGGATCGATGGCGAGCGCGATGGGCGCGGCGCTGGCCGCCGACCAGGATCGCCTGGCTGCCGCCGGCACGCTTGCCGTGACAGCCTCGGGCGTGAGCCTGATCGGTGTCGGCTCCGCCTTCTGGGGCCTTTGCTTCGGCCTGCTGATCCTCTGTGCCGACCGATTGAGGCGTACGCCATGACCTCCACTCATCCACGCCTGTCGCTCGCTCATCTCACGATGCTGGACGCCGGCCCGCTGGAGCTTGTCGACGCTGCGGTCGCCGGCGGATTCCAGTCGATCGGGCTACGCATCGTGGCGCCGCCGCAAACCGCGCCGATCGTGCCGGTGATCGGCGTCGAGGCGACCCTCCGCGACATCGAACGCAAGCTCGCCGACACCGGCCTATCCATCCTCGACATCGAGGCTGTCTGGCTGTCGGCCGAAACCGATCGCCGTTCCTTCGGCGCTATCGTCGAGACAGGCGCACGGCTGGGCGCAGAATTCGTGCTGGCGATCGGCAATGACAACGAGCCCAACCGGCAAGTCGAGACCTTTGCTCGCCTGGCCGAGCGGGCGAGGGCCGTCGGCTTGCGTGCCATGCTGGAGTTCATGGTCTTCAGCCAAGTGAAGACGTTGGCGGATGCCCGCAGAGTCGTGCGGCAGGCGGCAGTCCCCGGCGCCGGAGTCCTGATCGATGCGCTGCACTTGTGGCGCTCGGGAGGAGACGTCTCCGATCTCGCGCTGCCGAGGCGCGTGGCGACCGGCTCTATCCGGGCGACGGCGCGCTCGATCTCGCAAGCCTGCTCGCGGCATTGCCGGCCGACCTGCCGCTCAGTGTCGAGGCGCCGTGCGCTGCTCATGCAGCGCTGCCGGCGGTCGAACGGGGACGCCTGTGCGGCGAGCGCACGCGCGCTTTCATCACTCGGCTTTCAGGCCGAGCTCCTTGATCAGCGCTCCCCAGCGCGCCGTCTCCGACGCCAGCAGCGCCGCGAACTGCCGCGGCGTGCCGCCGATCGGGTCGAGCCCCAGGCTGGCCAGCCGTTCGCGCACGGAGGCTTCGGCCAGCGTCTCGTTGCAGGCGCGATTGACGCGTTCGACCAGCGCGGCGCTCATGCCAGCCGGCGCCAGCAGCCCGAACCAGCCGGTGACCTCGAAGCCCGGCTTTGCGCTCTCGGCAACCGTCGGCACATCGGGCAGCACGGCGGAACGCTGGGCCGACGTCACCGCGAGCGCGCGCACCGTCTTGCCGCCGATCAGCCCCATTGCGCCAGACACTGTGTCGAAGGAGAAGTCGATGGTGTCGGAGGTCAGCGCCAGGTTGGCGGGACCCGAGCCCGGGAAGTTGATGACCTCGGCCTGAAAGCCCAGCTCGCGCCGCAGCAGCATGGCGGCCAGCGCCGTCAGAGTCGCGCCGCCGCCGCCGGTGCCGAAGTTGAGCTTGCCCGGCTCGCGCTTCATCGCCGCGAGCAGATCGCCGAACGTCTGGTACGGCGACTTGGCGTTGACCAGGATGACGATGGGCGACTGCGCGAGGGCGATGATCGGCCCAAAATCCTTCTCGGCATCGAATGGCAGGGAGCGGTAGAGCGCCGGTGCGCCGGCGTGGCCGCTGGTCACAAGCAGCAGGTTGGTGCCGTCGGAGGCCGCCTTGGCGACGGCAGCGGCGGCGATCGTGCCGCCCGCACCGGGCCGATTCTGCACGACCACGGGCTGGCCCAGTCGCCGCTGCAGCTGCTCGGCCAAGATGCGCGCCAAGGTATCGGCGGGACCACCGGGTGCGAAGCCGACGAACAGGTTCACCGGATGGCCCGACGCGATGGGTTGTGCCCGTGACGCCGTGCTGAACGCGACGGTGACAAGCGCGACCAGCGCCAGGATAAGCTTGGGCAAGGCGGTTTCCTCCTAGGCTGCGTGCATGCGCAAGAAGGGCAGGGCGATGGCGAGCACATCGTCGGGCGCTTCTTCGGCCTGCAGATGGCCGGCCTCGATGGGGCCGCCGGACACGTCATCGGCCCAGTGGCGCCAGATCTCGATCGGCGTTTCGCCCGACTCGTAGCGGCCCGATTCCCAGGTCACGCAGACGGGGCACGCGAGGTGTCGTCCTTGATCGCGATCAGTGCGATCGTGCTCCTCGTCGAGCTTGGCGCCGGCGCGATAGTCGTTCATCATCGCGTGACGTACTTCGGCACGCAGGAAGGCAGCGCGATAGGCCGCGACGGCGGCGGGATCGAGCCGTTCGGGATACCTGGCCATCTTGCGCAAAGTCCAATCGAAGAAGTAGCCGGGATCGGCGCCGAGCAGGCGCTCGGGCAGATCGAACGGCTGGGCGAACAGGAACCAGTGATAGGCACCCATGGCGAAGGCCTTGGTCGTGCTCTGCCACATCTCGAGAGTGGGGATGACGGTGAGCGACACCAAGGCGGAGACATGCTCAGGATGATCGAGCGCAAGGCGATAGGCGACGCGCGCGCCGCGGTCGTGGCCCATGATGGCGAAGCGCTCGAAACCCAGGCTCCGCATGACCGCGATCTGGTCGAGCGCCAGGGCGCGCTTGGCCATGGCTGGCGGGCCGCTCTCTGGGCCGGTGAGCGTGCTGTCGCCATAGCCGCGCAGGTCCGGCGCGACGACCGTGAACTCGCGCGCGAGCACCGGCGCAAGGCGATGCCAGGCGAGGTGGGTTTGCGGATAACCGTGCAACAGCAGCAGCGGTGGGCCATTGCCGGCCGAAGCCACGTTCATCGAAGCGGCTGGTGTGGCAATGCGATGGTACTGAAAGCCTTGGAGCATCATGCTTGGAACCGTCACAGCGATGGCGGAGGCCGATAACCGCGCCGGCTGCCCGGTGTCAGGGCGCCGTAGCGCGGCCAGCGGATCGGCGCGCCGCTGTCCTCGAGCAGCGACTGCAGGGCAGCAAGCTTGGTGGGATCGGCGCGCACGGCGCGCGGTGGCACGCGGTGCTTCAAAGCGAAGGCGGCGAGCGTGCCGGCGGCTTCGCCGATGCTCCACTCGACAGGATGCACGCGATAGGCGCCGTTGGTGATGCGCGTCGTGCCGATGTTCTTGCAGGCCGGCAGGAGGTTGTCGACGCGTACCGGCAAGAGGGCGCCAAGCGGAATCTCGAAGGGATAGCTGTCGATATCCACCGTGTCGCGCACTCGGCAGGTGGAGGGGTGAAGATCGATGCGGTAGGCGCCGATGCCGACGCTGTCGAAGAACGACTCGGCCTCGGCGACACCCGGGCGCGCCGCCACGCCAATATGCTGCTCCAGCACGGTGAACTCGGCCTCGATGCGCCGGCCTTCGCGGTAGTAGACCTGCTTGGCCAAGCCGTCGGAGGTGCCCAGGACGTCGCCGCGCAGCCGCAGGCCGCGATAGCCCTGGCCGCCGTCATGGCGCGGCGCTTCGGTCTGCATCCAATAAAGGAACGACAGGCTGAGCTGCCGGGCTTCCGCGAGAGCGGCGTCGCGCGCCTGCGGCGTTACGCCAACGACGGGTTTCAGCCAGTAGTCCATCTGCGGCCAGTTGGCCAAGGTGATGTCGCTCTCGTAGGCGTCGGCCACGAAGTTGCGGCGCCAGGCGAGGCGCCGTGCATGCCAGAGATCGAAGAGATACTCGGCATCGCTGTCGCCGGCGAACAGCGCGCGCTTCAACGGCTTGTGCGTGACATGATCGCTGACCGTCCAATCGAACTGCCTGTTGGGCCAGAAATCGAGCTTGAGATCACGGAACGTCGCATAGCCTTCGGGCCTGTCGATCGTGTGATCCTCGCCGGGCTGGTAGTCCACGGCGAAGCACCAGGTCAGCGCCTGCTGGTCCATCGGATCGGCCTGAGGCAGGGCATGCAGCTCGCCGGTCGCAGCGGCGGATTCTGCGCCGATGACGTGCTCGACCTTGGCCGCCTCGAGCAGATCGCCGGTCTCGGTGGCGTCGATCACCAGCGCCGCCTCGATCTGCACCAGGCCGCCGCTCTGCAAATCGCGCACGACCACGCCGTCCACGATGTCGCCGTGCGTCGAGACAATCAAAAGATCGTGGCGACGCAGCACGCTGACGCGGCCACCACTTTCCAAAGGCAGCAGCAGATCGTCGAGCACACGGGCGCTGACACGCGGCTCGTGGCACAGCGTGCCGACATTGCCCATGCCGGGATTGAAGGGAAACCGCGTCCGCGCCTCGGCGGTGAGCGGGAAATAGCGCAGATAGTGCTCGCGGATCGCGGAGCGGAAGCCGGCATAGCTGCGCGATCCGATGCCGCTTTCGATCCAGGGATGCTCGTCGAATGGAACGCCCTGGGCAGTGAGCTGCCCGCCCAGCCAGTCCAGCGCCTCGACCAGGGTCACCCGGCATCCCAGCCTGGCCGCGGCCAGCGTCGCGGAAACCCCACCCAGGCCGCCGCCCACGACGAGAATGTCGGTCTTCATCGATCTCGACGTCACGCTGGCCGGCCCCTCGATGTTGTGCGATATCGGCTATGTATGTGCGCATAGCGCCCAGCATGCAAGAGGCACCCACCATGGCCATCTCGGGCCGCACCAAGGTCATCGCCATCATCGGCCATCCGACGAGCCAGGTCCGCTCACCGACCACCGTGAATGCCGAGCTCGCTCGCAGAGCCGTCGACGCGGTGCTGGTGCCGATCGACCTGGAGCCTGATGCAGTGCCAGCGTTCCTCGACGTGCTGCGCCACTGGCGCAATGCGCCGGGGTGCGTCGTCACCGTGCCGCACAAGTCGGCGTGCGCCGGCCTGGTCGACAGCCTCAGCGAGCGCGCCCGCCAGCTGGGCGCGGTGAACCTCATCCGCCGGGCCGACGATGGCCGGCTCGAGGGCGACATGGTGGACGGCGAGGGCTTCATGCAGGCGCTGAAACAGGGCGGCTTCGACCCGACCGGCAAGGCAGCGGTCGTGTTCGGCGCCGGCGCGGTCGGCCGCGCGCTGCTGCTTAGCCTTGCGGCGGCCGGAATCCGACGTCTGGTCTTCAGCGACCCCGATACGAAGCGGCTGGCACAATTGCAGCAGCTCGCAGAGACGGCCGGTGTCGCGTCGTTGCTGTCGGTCGGCGCGCCGACCGACCTGGGCGAATTCGACCTCGCCGTGAACGCGAGCCCGGTCGGGATGGGGACCGACGAGCGCTTGCCGTTCGACCCTCGGACCTTGCCGGTTCACGCCGTCGTCGCCGATGTCGTGACAGATCCCGCCGACACGCCCCTGCTGAGGGCGGCCAAGGCGCACGGCTGTCACGTCCAGATCGGCAATGCCATGTCGGACGCACAGCTCGCGATGCAGCTTGCCTTCTTCGGCCTGCTTTAGATGGCGGCGAAGGTCGCCATGCGAGGGCGGGCACGGCAGAGCCAGACGTTCGTGACAGCCTTCGCGCGCGGCCTCGGCGTGATCCAGGCCTTCGGGCCCGAGCATCGTCGCATGACGGTGGCCGAGGTCGCGCAGCGCGTGGGACGCGACCGCGCCGTGACGCGCCGCTTGCTGCTCACGCTCGCGGCGCTGGGCTTTGCCGGCACCGACGGCAAGCACTTCGAGTTGACGCCCAAGATCCTGAGGCTGGGCTATTCGTTCCTCGCCTCTGTCGGGCTCGATACGACCTTGAAGCCCCACCTGGACGAGCTGTCGCGCGATATCCAGGAAACGGTGTCGGCGTCCGTGCTCGAGGGCAGCGAGGTCATCTTCGTGGCGCGATCGGAGATACCGGGCCGGCGCATGGCCTTTGTCGTGTCCATGGGCATGCGGCTGCCGGCCTTCACCTCTGCCTCAGGGCGTGTGCTCCTCGCGACCAAGTCGGATGAAGAGGTCGAGGCGCTGCTCGAGGCAACCAGGATCGACAAGCTGACACGGCACACTATCGTGAGCCCGCGCACGCTGCGACGCGCAATCCGGAGAACGCGCTCGGACGGCTACGCCATCAACCGCGAGGAGCTGGAAGAGGGTCTGGTCGGCGTTTCCGTGCCCCTGCGCAATCGCGCCGGCAAGGTCGTCGCCTCTCTCAATACCAGCACCAACGCCGCACGCTATTCCAACGAGCGGCTCGTCCGCGAGATCATTCCCAAGCTCGCAGCCGCGGCGATCCGGATGTCCGACCTCGTCTTGTGAGCAGTGCGGCGTCCCGCGAGATTGACATCATATAAGTATGAACTTATATATTGTTCATGCTTTGCGCCTCCGACATCGCGTCCGTCATGCGTGCGTTGGCCGATCCGACGCGCCGGGCGCTCTTCGAGCAGATCGCCGAAGCGGGAGAGCTGACCGTGGGTGCGTTGACGGAGAAAAACGACGTCTCGCAGCCGGCGATCTCGCAGCATGTGCGTGCTCTCAAGGAGGCGGGCCTGTTGGCCGAGCGGCGCGCCGGGCGGCAGATCCACTATCGCTGCGAGCCGCAGGGCCTGGCGCCGTTGGTCGACTGGCTCGGCGTCTACGCCGTCTTCTGGCGTGAGCGCTTTGCCAATCTCAAGACTGTCCTGAAGGAGATGGACAATGACGAACACCGCCAAGGTCGCCGCCACTCGCGACATCGTCGTCGAGGACGTGGTCCCGCAGCCGCCTGAGAAGGTCTGGAAGGCGCTCACCACCGCCGAGCTGATCGGCCGCTGGCTGATGCCCAACGATTTCGAGCCGGTCGTCGGCAAGCGCTTCACCTTCAAGACCAGGCCGATCGGCGATTGGGACGGCGTGGTGCACTGCGAGGTGCTCGAGGTCGTGCCGCAGACCCGCCTGGTCTATTCGTGGAAAGGCAGCAATCTCGACAGCGTCGTGACCTGGACGCTGCAAGCCGAACAGGGCCGCACCCGGGTGCGCATGGTCCATGCCGGCTTCCGTTCGCCGGACAACGACATGGCCTACAATGCCATGAGCCCCGGTTGGGGCCGGGTCCTGGGGCGGATCGCCGAGATCGCTGCTACGGCGTAGCAGGAAAACGCGCGGCGTAAGGTTCCAAAGGCAGCTCGAGGCCCACACACAGGAAGCTGATCGTGTGGTAGTAGCCGACCAGCGCGATTGCCTCGAGAACTTGGGCGTCGTCGAAGTGCGTCGTGAGCTTGGCCCAGGTCTCGTCCCGAATGGCGTGCCGGTCGACGAGGTCGTCGACCAGGGCAATCAGCGCCTGCTCCTCGTCTGTCCAGCAGGCCGCGTCGGTCAGTGTTGCCGCCACCTGCTCCGACGTGAAGCCGACCTTGTCGGCAAAGAAGGCGATGTGCACGCCCCATTCGTATTCGCAGCCCAGGCGCGCCGTCGTGCGATCGATCACGATCTCGCGCTGGCGCAGGCTGAGCGACCCTTTGTCGAGCAGCCCGCCGGCAAACATCTTGGCGAAGATGCGCGGGCTTCGCGCCAGGGTGCGGAAGAGTACGAGCGGCGGTACGCCTTTCGGCATGATGCGCTCGAGCTCGGCCGCGATCTGCGGCTCGTAGGGCGGTTCGGCGGGAGCGATGCGTGGCATAAGCGATCTCCATTTCCCTGCTGTCTCGTGCTACACTTCTTGTAGCGCGGATGCTACAGAAAATGTAGTAACGGAGTGAAATAGATGGTGAAGACGGTGCTGCCGGGACGGCCGGCCCGTGGCTCGGCCAGCGGCCGGCCGATCATGGCGCTGCTCGATCTGCTGGGCCG
>Ga0081455_10000869_pt1 | contig 38992 bp, 32 predicted proteins | sample TabmetS3T2R1_FD_70207 | JGI IMG/M metagenome (GOLD analysis project Ga0081455, IMG submission 70207) | Tabebuia heterophylla rhizosphere microbial communities from the University of Puerto Rico - S3T2R1 | ecosystem: Host-associated > Plants > Roots > Rhizosphere ... | reverse complement strand
CCGGCGCCTCCGGCGAGATCCTGGCCGAGGGAATGCTGGCCGCCGGCGCGGTCGCCCTGATCCCCTGGCTGGTGGTGCCGTGGCTCCTCGCCACGCCCTGGTTCCTGCGCCTCGCCAGCGCTCGCGAGCAGGCGCAGAAGGTCAGCCGCTGGCTGCCCATCCATCACCTCGCGGCGGGCGATCCGCAGTCGTGGAGCCCGTCGTGATCCGCTTTTCGCGCGTATCGTTCAGCTACCGCCCGGGCGAGCCGGTGCTCGAAGTCCGCCGGCAGGTACCGGTCGATGTCCGCAGGGCTGGAAAGAAACGGCCACTGGCCCGCATGGAGTAGCGGAAGCCCGAACCGCTCGACCGTGGTGCGGGGCAGCAGGTGGAACAGGGGCGCGTACTCGTGGTAACGCGTTCTCGATCGCGGCACGAACACGACGTTGACGTCGCCCTTGTCCGCTACGCGCCACAGAGGCCGGGGTAGGTCATCCTCGTTGAAGAAGCGGCGGCGGAACTGGGCGGCCTCCCACAACAGGTTCCACTCCGCCACCGCGACAGCCACAGCCACCGCCTCCGTGTCCGCGGTGAGGCGCTGTTCGGGCATGGAGACCGTCACGTACTCTGGGCGGTCCGGTGGCTCCGCGCGAATGACGCCCCGGTACAACATGCCGGCGGAGATGTTCCACAACCTCGGGTACATCTCCGGCGTCGTCTTGTCGTCATCAGCGAAGACTTGCGCACGCCGGAAGGCCTCAATCTCCTCCTCCGTCAACGCCCGTTCGTCAGGCATGATCACGTCCGCAAGATCCGGTGTACTGGTCACATCTACCTCACGACAGTTGACCACGATCCTGTTCCGTCCCGCGACCACAGTCCTGCCCCGCCCTCGGCCGTCCGCGGCGACCTCGCCGGGACGACGGATCGGCCCAGCGAGAGGCCTTCCGCACCGGGCTACACGGTCATCCGCACACCCATCAGTGTGAGTTGTTTGTGCCAGCGTTTGGTGGGTGCTTAGTCCGCGTCTGTTCCTGCAGAACTGAATCGGCTTGGTCCGTCCCGGTGGCGTGCGATCGGGTGATGACACAACCGATGTGGATAGAACTCTGACAACTCGCCTCAATTCGCTCTGCGGTCTCGCCGCGCGGTCCGCGACTCAGCGGGTGTTGGGTGCCCCCGGACGAATGCTCGCTCATGCCGCGGGTCGGGCTCGGTCTGATTCTGGTTGGTGCGAGCGTTCCTGTGAGTCCCGGTCACTGGGAGCGTCTAGCGGGCGGGTCTTCTGGACCTGCGCCGTAGCGATCATCTGTGGGGCTGGGCCTGCGACGCCGGTGAATCCTCGTCTGGGCTTGCATGCCTTGGGTGACGGGTGACCGGTGGCGATGGTCTGGTTGTCAGTTGGCGGCGAGGACTCGTTCCAGCGTCGCGTGTCCGGCGGGTTCCCAGGTCGGTTTGCCTCCGGGCAGGCCGAGTCTTCCGTTTGTGCCGATCCTGATCAGGCCGATCGCGCGTAGGACAGCCCATCCGCGGGCTCGTACGATCGTGGCTTGGTCGCCGCCTGGATAGGCGTCGAAGAATCGCTGTGCCGCCCCGGCGGGCAGCAGGGTCCAGGCGGCGGCCAGGTCGGTCGCCGGATCGCCCGCGCAGAGCTCACCGAAGTCGATCACCCCGGCCAGCCGGCCGTCCCGAACAACCACGTTCGCCGGGTGCAGGTCTGCGTGCAGCCACAGCGGCGGGCCGTGCCAGGCGGGCGCTTCGACTGCCTCGTGCCAGACCTCCCGCGCGGCATCAGCGCTCGGGTCGTCGGCGATCACCCGGAATGACCGGTCGTCCAGGCCGTGCTTCCGTCCGGCCAGCGAGATGCCGCGGGTGGGGTTGACCGGGGCATCGGCGGGCGCCTGCCGGTGCAGCGCACCCAGGAACTGTGCGAGGACCTCCGCCGACTCCACGCGGGTGATCGGCACCTGATCGGCCGGGTCGCCCTCAACCCACCTCGCGATCGTCCAGGTGTGCCCGAACAACGCCGACGGTTCGCCGGTACGTACCGGCACCGGCGTCGGCAACGGCAGCCGTTTCGCCAACAACGGCAGCCACCTGCGCTCGATACCCAGCAACGTCGGAGCGCGTTCGGTGCGCGGTAGACGAACGGCCAGTTCCTCCCCCAGCCGCCACTGCTGGTTGTCCCAACCGCCCTCGACCTCCCGCAACTCAAGCTCCGCCAGATCCGGATGCTGATCCCGCAGCAACGCCCGCACCAAACCCCGCCCGAACCCGCCAGCCTGACCGAAGGAACCCAACCTCAACTTGTCACCTCCGAGGACCCGGACCAGCCGCAGCCTTGGCCCTCCCGCCACCTCGTGATCGGTCCAAGACTCCACGGCGGGCCGCGGACGTCGCCTCAAGGCGGCCCTGGCCTGGTGAAGAGGCCGCTTTCGAGTAGTCGGCGTTGCATCGGTGCAGGGTCCGCGAGTTCGGGGGCGTCGGGACCGTCCGGGGTGAGGGTGGGCCAGTGTTCGGCGAACCACGCTCGTTCGGAGTCGAACAGGCGCCACCAGCGTTGCCGGAGCAGGGGCATGGCCGCGGCGGCGCGGCCCCCGTCGCCGTCGGTGTGCCGGAGTAGGTAGGTCACGGTGAGTGTGACGGCAGACGGGCGGTGTTCCCTGGTACGGCGGCGAGCCAGCATCGCCTTCATGCGGGCGAACGCGGTGTCGCAGGCGCGGCCGTCGCCGACGGCGGCCAGCCCGAGGATCGCGTAGTCGCGCACGGCCGAGACAGCGTCGTCCAGAGCTTCGGCCAACACCGCGCTGGCGTGGGCGCCCTCACGTTTGGCCACGGCGAGCAGCGCCGCGCAGCGTAGGTCTGCCGTACCGGTGCCGCGTGCCGCGAGCATCCGACGAAGGACGGCGCCCCCGTGTGGTCCCTCAACGTCACCCAGCGCCGCAGCCACGGAGACCGCCCGGTACCTGTCTAAGCCTTCGACGGCGGCGAGCAACGCGTCGCCCGCGGCGCCCAAGGTGCCTGCCGCCCGCACGGCCCCGTCGAAGGCGTCGTAGTTTCTGGACCGGAGCCCAACCTCGATCTCCGCGACGGTCAGGGCGTGAGCGCGCTCGCCGCACTCGGCAGCTCGATCGCCTCCCCTCACCTGCGCCATCCTCGCAGGCTTCGGCCGCGGAATGGTCGCCCGGTCGGCTGCTAGACCGTTCCTCATGGGGGCCTGCCGAGGGGCCGAGGTAGTCGCGCGCGTTGCGTACCCTCATGCCGCGAACAGCGCGGCGGCATGTCATTTCTATGCCGCGTCCTGACTACGGAGTGGTGGCTTTGGTGTTCGTGGTCCGTGGTCTGGGGTTCGGTGGGCGTGGAGGGTGGTTGAGCGGGTTTAGCTGCCGTTGGCCTTGTTCGGCCTCGTTGGTGCGGCCTTGCGCGCGATACAGTTCGATGGCGTGCTGCCAGGTGGCGCGCGCGAGGTGTGCGTGGCCGAGGGCCGCCTGTGTTTCGGCGATCCGTTCGAGGGTGTTGGCTTCCTCGTAGGTGTGTCCGAGTTCGCGGTAGAGGGCCAGTTCCTGATTGGCGTAGTCGAGGGCCTGTGTGTGCTGGCCGGTGCGGTCGGCGATGTATCGGAGGCTGTCCAACGCGTTCGCCTCCCCGTCGCGGTAGCGGAGCCGGCGCAGTGTCGCGAGCGCGGCCTCGCAGTGGGTGCGCGCCTCCTCGTAGCGGCCCATCTTGGCCATGAACCAGCCCAGCCCATTGAGGGCTTCGGCTTCCCACACGGGGGTGCCGGCCTGGCGGAACAGTGCCACTGCCCGGGCGGTATGCCTGAGCGCCGAGGCGTTGTTGCCCAGGCTTTCCCTGACCGAGCCCAGTGTCTGGTGGCAGTGCGCCTGGCTGAGCAGGTCGTCGGCCTGCTCGGCTACGTTCAGGGCGCGATCGAGGTGCTCGACCGCCTCGGTGTGTTGGCCGATACGGGCGCAGGCCAGGCCGAGTCGCCGGTGTGCCAGGGATAGCGCGTTGGGGTCTCCGGACTGTTGCGCGCCGGCCAGGCCGGCCCGCCACACAGCGAGCTGATCGTGGAAACGACCCATGCGCCGGTGGAAGGTGGTCAGCGCCCAGGCCAGCTGCCACGCCGCGGTGGTCCAGCCACGTTCGAGGGCCAAGCTTTGGACGGCGACTAGGCAGGAGTGTTCGACGTCGAGCCAGCGGAGCGCTGCCTCCTGATCCGGCAGTGGCTCGGGCCGGCAGTCTGGCCGCGGCGGATCGACGCGGATCGGTGTCCGGTGCGGGTTGAGTCGTAGCTCAGCGGTGATGGAGGTGTGCAGGTAGTGGTCCAGCAGCGTGCGCAGCGCCAGGTCCCGGGCGAAGGTGGGCTGGTCCCGATGTGCCTGCTCCGCGGCGTAGAGGCGGAGCAGGTCGTGGATTCGGTAGCGGTCTGGGCGGTGCCGGTGGATCAGGTGGGCGTCCTCCAGGTCGCGTAGAGTCCGACGGGCCTGGACGATTGTCAGGCCGGTCAGCGCTGAGGCGCCGGGCAGCCCGATGTCGGGGCCGGGTGCGATCGCGAGCAGGCAGAACACTGCAGCTGCGCGGGGAGTAAGCGCGTCATGCGACCAGGACAGCACCGCCCGCGCGTTAGCGTGGGGGTTGCCGCCGTCCAACGCGTTGAGCCGTCCGGCGTGGTCGCGCAGTTCCTCGGCCAGTGCTGACAGGGGGAAGTGAGGATGGCTGCTCGCGCGGGCGGCCACGATGCTGAGGGCGAGCGGCAGTCCGGCGCAGCGGTCTAGCAATTCGGCACTCGCGTGCGGCTCGGCTGCCAACCGCTGGGGGCCGAGGTGGCCACTGAGGAGTTCCGCCGCCTCGGTCCTGGTCAGTGGGTCCAGGCGGTGCGAACGCGCGCCGTGTGCGGTGACCAGGCCGATCAGATGTCGACGGCTGGTGACCAACACGGTGCAAGCCGAGCCTCCCGGCAGCAGCGGGATGACCTGGTCAGCGCTGGCGGCGTTGTCGAGCAGGATCAGCATCCGCCGGCGAGCCAGCAGGCTGCGGTACAGCCCTGCCTGGGAGTCCAGGCCGCGTGGGATGGCCTCGGGGTTGACGCCGAGTGCGTCGAGCAGGGCCCGCATCGCGGTGCTGGTGGCGAGCGGCTCACCGGACGGGTCGAAACCACGCAGGTTGATGTAGAGCTGGCCGTCGGGGAAGCGGTCCAGCTGCCGGTGCGCCCAGTGCAGGGCGAGCCAGGTCTTGCCGATTCCGCCCGGCCCCGCGATCGCGATCACCGTGGGCGAGGCCCCTGGGGCGTCGTGGGCACCGAGGGCCTGCGTCAGGGCTGCGGACTCCCGGGACCGCCCGGCGAAGACCCGCGGCGCCGCCGGCAGTTGGCGCGGGATCGGCAGAGGCGGGAGTGACGATGCTGGGCGGATGCCGGCCGCGGACCCTGCCAGTGCCGGATCCGCTGTGAGGATCTGCTGGTGGAGCTGTTGTAGCGGCGGGCTGGGGTCGGCACCCAGATCGGTGGCGAGCCAGCGACGTAGGATCTGGTAACGCTCCAGCGCTTCGGCCTGCTGCCCACTGCGGTACAGCGCAAGCATCAGCTGACCCGCCACGCGTTCGTCCAGCGGTTGCTCGTGCGCGAGGTCGGACAGCTCGGCCAGCAGCGCGGCGTGGTGGCCGCGGCGTAGCTGGATGTCACACTTGTCTAGCCGTGCCCCCCGCATCTGCCGGTCCAGGCTGGCGCGCACGCCATTCAGCCACGGGGTGTCCAGGGTGGCGAACGGCTCTCCCCGCCACAGCCCGAGGGCCTGGTCGAACAGAGCGGCGGCGTGGTCGTCGGGGGCGCCGGCCGCACTGCCGATCAGGGCGCGGAACTGGTGCAGATCGACCGTCTCCTCGGCGACGGTGATCGTGTATCCGGCCGCGTCCCACCTGATCCGTACACCGTCCACGCCGGACAGCGCGCGGCGCAGCAAGGACACGTAGGTCTGCACCGCGTTGGCGGGCCGGGCGGGTATTCTGCCGCGCCCCCAGACGCGGTCGACGACCATCCCGACCGGCACCGCCCGGTTGGCCTCGACCAGCAGGGTGGCCAGCACGCACCGCTGCCGGAGGTGTCCGATGGCGATCTGCCGGCCGTCGTGGTGCACCTCGATAGGACCGAGCAGGCGGAATTCCGCAACCATTCCGGGCACCCCTGGAACCGATCTCGACGCGGATCTCAACCACCGTCGTATCCGGTCTGAGCGGCAGTTTCAAGACTTGCCAAAGAGTTTCCAACGCGTGGAGGTACATCCTCCTCGCGGCGGTGGCCGACCGGCGGTCCCGGTGGTGCAGGAACTGGAGCCGATCATCATGGACGCCCTGTACGAGCAGTTCTGCACGGCGGACCCCGTGTTCTATGACTCGCCGACCCGTACCCGGGCCGGAACGACGACCGCCGAGGAGACCTTCCGGACCGGCCGCGTCACGCCAGATGGGTGGCGACTGCAGGTGAAGGAGGGCTGGACCTACCTGACTCCGGACGGGGTGCGGGCACCGGCGCAGGGCTGGAAGGTCCATGTCTCCGCCACTCTGGACAATGCCGCCGAGGTGCTCGACGCAGTGTGGGACTACTGCGTGCCTCGGCGGGTCGGGTTCAAGTTCCTGACCGACCGAGTCACGCTGCTCCTGCGCAACAGCAAGTACGCCGACCGGGGCGGCAGCGGCAAGTTCGTCACGATCTACCCGGCCGACCCCGAGGTGCTGGAGCGGCTCGTCCGCGACCTCGACGCCGAGATCGGCGGCCGGCCCGGGCCGTACATCCTCAGCGATCTGCGTTGGGGTGCTGGTCCGGTGCACCTGCGTTACGGTGGCTTCCGGCGCCGCTGGTGCCGCTCGGCCAACGGCGAGCTCGTACCGGCCATCGCCGAGCCCGACGGCCGCCTGGTACCGGACTACCGGGTGCCGTACTTCGAAGTGCCGCCGTGGGTGGAGGTCCCGGACTTTCTCGCACCGCACGTAGCCGCCCGCCTGCCGCAGGAAAGACCGACCGACTTCCCGTTCCACATCGAGCGGCCGCTGCACTTCTCCAACGGTGGCGGCATTTACCTGGCGACCGATACCCGCACTGACCGCCAGGTGGTGCTCCGCGAGGCTCGCCCGCACGCCGGGCTTGACAGCGTGGGTCGTGACGCGGTGCAGCGCCTGATACGGGAGCGGGAGTTCCTGGAGAAGCTGGCCGGTACCGGCGTGGTACCCGAGCTGTACGACCACGTGATCTGCTGGGAGCACCACTTCCTGGTCGAGGAGTACATCGAGGGGCAGACCCTCGGCCGCACCTTCGTCCAGCGGTACCCACTCATCCATCCGGAGCGGAACACGGTCGAGGTCGCCGAGTACACCGACTGGGCGGTGCAGATTCTGGACAAGGTGCGGCAGGGCCTGCAGGTCATGCACGACCACGGCATCGTCTTCGGCGACCTGCACCCACACAACATCATGGTCGGGACGGACAGCCGGGTCCGCTTCGTCGACCTCGAGGTGGCGTCCTACCTCGGGGAGGGCCAGCGGCTGGCCCTCGGCGCGGCCGGCTACGTGCCACCGGACGGTCGGCGGGGCTTCGCGGCAGACCACTACGCCCTGGCGTCCCTGTCCGTGTCACTGTTCCTCCCGCTGACGACGCTGTTCGGTCTCGACCCGTACCGCGCCCAGGTGCAGGTCCCGAGTATCACCCAGCTATTCCCGGTGCCCGCGGGTTACGCCGAGCAGGTAACGAATGAACTGCGGCCCGGGTCGTCGGCGGGGATCGAGGCCGACATACCGGATCGGGGCCGGGTGGGAGCGCTCGCTGGAGCCCTCGAGGCCGGCGATCTGGACTGGCCGGCGCTGCGTACGTCGATCACCGAAGCCATCTTGGCCAGCGCCACCCCGGAGCGGGAGGACCGGCTCTTCCCCGGCGACATCCGGCAATTCCTCCACAACGGACTCGGGATGGCGTACGGCGCTGCCGGCGTGCTGTATGTGCTGGCCATGACCGGCGCCGGCCGCCACTGTGATCATGAGCAATGGCTGCTGGACGCGACCAGGCAGCAGCGGGACGACCTGGGGCCCGGGTTCTACGACGGGCTGCACGGCATCGCGTACGTCCTAGAGGCGCTGGGGCGCCGTGATGAGGCCCTGTCGGTGCTGGAACAGGCCTTAGACGTTTCTGTCGACGGCGTCCCGGCGAGCATGTTCAACGGCCTGCCAGGAATCGGGCTGAACCTGCTCCACTTCGCCTCCCTCACCGGGGACGGCAGCTTCCGTGCGCATGCCTTGCTGGCCGCCGACCGGCTGGCGGAATGGGTCGAGTCGGGGGATGGGGACAGTGCGCCCGCAGGGCTGCTGCACGGCCCGTCCGGTCGCGCGTTGTTCTATCTCAGGCTGTTCGAGGCCACCGGCGACACGCAGTTGCTCGATTTGGCCGAAGCGGCGCTGCGCCGTGACCTGGACAACACCGTCGAAGTGGCGGACGACACCGTGCAGGTGGATGAGGGCTGGCGGGTCATGCCCTACGTCGCGACCGGCAGCGCCGGCATCGGGCTGGTGCTCAACGAGTTTCTCGCGCACCGGGACAACCCCGACTTCGCCGATGCGCTGGTCGGGATCGGCCGGGCCGCCGAGCCGGAGTTCATCGTCAATTCCGGGCTGTTCAACGGCCGGGCCGGGCTGATCGCCTTCCTGGCGCGCCTGCGCGATACCAACCAGGCCCGAACGGCGACGCCGTCGGGCGGGCAGCCGGTGATCGACCGGCACCTGCGTCGACTGGCGTGGCATGTGATGGACCACCGAGGGAACGTGGCGTTCCCCGGCGACAAGCTGCGCCGGTTGTCGATGGACCTGGCCACCGGCTCCGCCGGCGTCCTGCTCGCGGTGGCCACCGCGCTCGGGACGGGCCAACCGGTACTGCCATTCCTGTGACCCGGGCCGACCACACGCGGGAGGAGGTGACACATGGGCTACGTACTGAACCTGCAGAAACTGGAGTTCAACCTCGCGGAGTTCGCCCCTGCGGGGATCAGCTCGAACAGCAACCACGACTGCAGCAGCGCCAGCGACGGCGGCTGCGGCGGCGGCGGTGCCAGTTCGCTCAGCACGCTCCTCTGCCAGTAGGACTCCGATCCGCTAGGGAAGGAGGTGATACATGGGCTACGTACTGAACCTGCAGAAGTTGGAGTTCAGGCTCACCGGGTTCGCCCCAGCGTGGCTCGGCGTAAACAGCACCCACGACTGCAGCAGTACCAGCGAGGGCGGCTGCGAGAGAATTGGTCTTGGCTGTTCCGCCAGCTCCCTCAGCGTACTTCTCTGCCACCGGTAGCCGCGCTGGTCGTCGGGCGAAGGGAGGTGGGCAATGGGGTACGTGCTGAACCTGCAGAGATTGGGCACCGGCTGTTCGGCATGGCCGGGCACCAGCAACACGAGCTTCCTCAGCACAGTGCTCTGCACGAGGTAGCGCGTTCGGCCGCACGGACCCGCGGTGCCGGTGCGATCAGCCACCGGCACCGCGGTCGGCATCATCCGGAGGGCGGGAGGGCGGGAGTTGTCCCAAGAGGACGCGCCGGCCCGGCAGGGGAGTCGGCTGTTGCTGGCACTGTTTCGCCGGGACTGGCGCGGGGTGGTATTGCTGCTGCTCGCCACCGTCGTGAACGCGGCAGCTGTGCTGGCCTTCCCCGCGGCGACCGGGGCCGCGGTCGACCGGCAGGTGATCGGCACGGGTTCCGACCGGTCCCTGTTGCTGCTCGGCACCGCGATCCTCGCCCTGGTCCTCTCCGAGGTGGCAATCCAGCTCCTGAGCGTCGCGAACACCGCGACGGCGACGCGCAGACTACGGCACCGCCTGCTCGGGCACATGCTGGCACTCGGCCCGTCCAGCCGTGCCCGCTTCGCCACCGGCGATCTGGTCAGCCGGCTGGTCAGCAACACCACCGGCGCAGCAGGAGCCAGTCCGGCCCTGTCCGGCTTTCTGTCCACAGCGCTGATGTCAGCTGGCGGTGTGATTGCGCTGGCTCTCATCGACCCTTGGCTGGCGGTGACGTTCCTGGCAGGACTCCCGGTCGGCCTGGCCATTGTGCGCGCCTTCGTCGCCAGCACAGCCAAGCTCACCACGCGGTACCTCGCCGCCCTGGGCACCATCTCCGGCCGGCTCCTCGACGCGCTGGCCGGCGCCCGCACGATCCGGGTCTCCGGCACGCTCGGCCGCGAGGTCGACCGGGTGCTGCGCCCTGCACCGGAACTGCTCGCCGTCGGCCGCAGCATGTGGCTGATGTACGGCCGGGTCAGCTGGCAGAGCGCCCTGTTCTCGGCCGCCGTGCGCCTCGCCGTGCTGACCGTCGCCGGGACCGAGGTAGCGGCTGGCCGGCTCACCCCCGGCGAGCTGTTGGCCTCGATCGGGTATGTGGGGCTCAGCCTGGGCGTGCTGGCCCAGTCGGGGATCCTGGCATCCCTGGCGCGGGCATCCAGCGCTGCGTCCCGCCTCGCCGAGATTCTTGAGAGTCCAGTCCCGCGACCTGGCACTACCGATCTACCGACCGGCCCGGGCGAGTTGGTCCTGCAGGAGGTCACGGTGCGGGTCGGAGAGCGGCTGCTGCTCGACCGGGTGAGCCTGCGGGTGCCGCCGGGCCGCTCGGTCGCCGTCGTGGGAGCGTCCGCCGCCGGAAAGTCCACGCTGGCCGCGGTGGCTGGCCGGCTCGTCGTCCCCGACAGCGGCCGGGTATTGCTCGACGGCGTGCCGCTGGACGGCATCGACCCAGTCGCGCTGCGTCGCGAGATCTGTTACGCCTTCGAGCGGCCCGCGCTGCTCGGCGACACCATTGCCGATGCGATCGCCTTCGGTCGTAACGGGATCCCGCCTACCGAGATCGAGACGGCTGCCCACCGTGCCGGCATCGCCGCTGCTATCCGGCGGCTGCCGGCCGGCTACCGCACCCCGCTCGAGCAGGCGCTCATGTCTGGCGGTGAAGTCCAACGGCTCGGCCTGGCGCGCTCGCTCGCGCGACCAGGACGGCTGCTCATCCTCGACGACGCCACATCCAGCCTCGACACCGTCACCGAACTGCAGGTCAGCCGCGCGCTGGCTAGCACCCTGACCGGCCGGACCTGTCTGGTCGTCGCGCACCGGCCGAGCATCCTGGCGCGCTGCGACCTGGTGGCCTGGCTTCAGGACGGCCGTATCCGCGCGATCGGCCCGCACGAGGTGCTCTGGGCGGAATCGGGATACCGGGCGCTGTTCCAGGCTCCCGCCGTGGAGGTGGCATGGTCGACAGTTTGACCCGCCCCGGTCGGCTGCTGGCCACCGAGGTCGGACGGCACCGCGGTGCGCTGGCCGCGCTGGCGGGCTGGTCGCTGCTGGAGGCCCTGCCTCCGCTGCTGTCCGGCCAACTGGTCGCGCGGGCGCTGGACCGCGGCTTCGTCAGCGGCCGCCCGCTGATCGGCGCGGGATACCTCCTGCTGCTCGCCATCCTGTATGCGGTGGCTGCGATCGCCACCTTCAAGTGCTATCCCCCGGTCGCCACCATCGTGGAGTCCGTGCGCGACGGGCTGCTGCGCCGGATCGTCCAGGCCACCCTGCACCGGGCAGTCCACACTGGAGGCAGCCACGACGCAGCCGTGGTGGCCAGGATCAGTCAGCAGCTGGAGACCGTGCGGGACATGACCGCCGGGCTCCTGCTCGACCTGCGGCGTGTCACCGTCACCATCGTCGCTGCCGTCGCGGGGCTGCTGACCCTCGACCGCGTCGTCGCACTCCTCGTCCTGGCGCCAGTAGCGGTCTGCGTCGGCGCTTTCGCCGTCCTCATGGTGACCCTCAGTCGGCGGCAGCGGGCCACGGTCATGGCCGAGGAGCGCGTCGCGGCCTCGGCCGGACCGGTCGTGGAAGGACTGCGGGACGTGGTCGCTTTCGGCGCTGAGGCGCACGTCCGCACAATCGTGGGCGCCGACATCGACCGGCACTTCAGGGCCACCACAGCGCTCGCACGGGCCGGTGGGCTACGCACCCTGGTCATCGCGCTCGGCGCCTATCTACCACCGGTGCTCATCCTGCTGGCCGCACCCGGGCTGCTGCGCGGCGGCCTGTCGGTCGGAGAACTGCTAGGTGCGATCACCTACGTCGGCATCAGCCTCGAGCCGGCGCTACGGTCGCTGATCCACACCATCGGTAACTCGGGAATCCGCCTGGCCGTCACGTTGCGGAGGGTGGCCGAGGTCATCGGCCCGCCGGCACGGTCGATCCAACCGGCCAGCCGCTCACCGCACGGACACGACATGCGGCTGGAGCAGGTCACCTTCGGGTACCAACCCGACGGAACGGCCGTCATCCGCAACCTGACCCTGACCATACCCGCCGGCGAGCACCTAGCCGTCGTCGGGCCAAGCGGGATCGGCAAGTCCACACTGGCCTGTCTGCTGGCCGGTACCGAACAGCCCTGGAGTGGCGAGATCCGGATCGGCGGCGTCCGAGCCTCCGACCTCGGAGAGGTCGGTCTGTGCGCCGCCGTGACGCTCATCCCGCAGCAGGCATACGTGTTCGACGGCACTCTGTGGGAGAACCTCACCTACCTGCGCCCGGACGCGTCCGCGTACGCCGTCGACACCGTTACCGACCTGTTCGGACTGCACTCGCTGCGCACCCGCACCGGCGGCTACCACATCGACCTGACACCCGCCGCACTATCTACCGGGGAACGGCAGCTCGTCGCGCTCGCCCGTGCCTACCTCAGCCGAGCCCCGATCGCCATCCTCGACGAGGCCACCTGCCACCTCGACCCCGCCGCCGAGGCCCGCGCCGAGACCGCCTTCGCTGCACGCCCTGGAATCCTCATCGTCATCGCCCACCGCATCACCTCGGCCCGGCGGGCTCGCCACATCCTGCTCATGGGCGACAGCCAGACCCAGCACGGCACCCACCAGTCGTTGCTCAGAACCTCGGCGCTCTACCAAGACCTCGTCGGCCGCTGGAACCCCCCGATCCCACCGCACCGGACAACTGCACCCGGCCACACCATGTAGCCCCCATTCGGCCAGGGGCGACAGATTGATCATCTCGAGTTCGTGTCGGGGATGCAGTCGAATGGCAGCCGCACGGTTCAACCGATGAGAACACCGCACACCAGCTTCGTCTCACGTTTGTCACCGAGAAACCAAAGGAGCATCTGCCGGGCGTTCAGGCATACCCCATTGCCATGCGCAACGTCCGCAGCTGCCGCGATGTTCGTGGTCGCGCGTTGCCCAGCCTGGCGGTGTTCCGCGGCCGCCATGCTGGTTAGGTTTCTGGGGTGCAGACCGGCGGGAAGTGGGCTGTTGTCGCTCGCCTGCCTGATGGGCGGCGGGTGTATTGGTGTCCTCCGGGCACCCGGCGAGGCGGCCAGGATCAGTGGAGTCCTCGCGTCTCGCAAGCCGTTCGGTACGTGACCCGGGCCCACGCCGAGCGCGTCATAGCGGGGTTCGGTCATCCGCCGGCCGGCATGGAGTACCTCGCCGTCGGTCTCTAGGCGGGCGGGCCGATGACCGGCGGGCCGAGCTCGGACCGCTTCTGCCGTGGAGGTACGGCACTCTGCGTCTGGCCATGCCGCGATGCGGAGGCCTGCGGCCCGTCGATGAGGTTGCCGTTCAGTAGCGAGACTCGATGGTGTCCTCCAAGTGCTCGGGCGAGTCCAGCAGCTCCGTTGTGGGCCAGGGCGGGGCCTCCGCGTGGCCGCTCCACGTCAGGTGTGCCAGGGCGACCGTGTCGTTGCCGGTCTCTACGATCACCTCCTCCTGAGGCAGTGCCCGGGGGATGACGCGCAGGTCCAGCCCGTGCAGTACGTGACCTGCGCTCAACTTGTCGGTCCTGTTAGGCCCGGCGCTCGGCAGCACCGTCGAGGAGGGTAGCCACTGTCCGCCGTGGCCGGGCCGGGATAGGGGTGGCGTGGTTTTCGTGGAACCGGTGAAGGATCTCCATCCGTACGGTCGGCGCGTGTTCATCGACGACCTGCAGCAGCAGTCGGTCCTTCTCGGCCGAAGGCAGCTTCGCCATCCAGGCGGCGAGTTCGCGTCGGTCTGTGGCGCTCTGGCGGAGTGGTGCGCTGGCCTGTGCCGCCACGGCGAGCAGGTCGTGGTCGAGGCGGAGGAAGTCGGCCAGCGCGCGCTGCGGCGCGGTCAGCGAAGCCAGCCCGGGCGGTACGGGTGGTTCGAGGTCGTCATCGGCGTCGCGGTCGAAGGCACCCTCCTCCCGCTCCCAGTAGCCGTAGCCGGCCAACCACGCGAGATACAGCGGCCGCAGATCACCGGCGGCCAGTTCGCTCCGCACTCCGACGATGGCCGCTAGCGTTGTCTCGGGGCCGTCGTCGACGTCACCTTCGTCGTCTTCGCTGGCCAGATCGAGTACCACCGACTCGCCTGCCAGCCAGAGGCTCACCTGGTCACCGACGCAGTAGTCTTCCGCGACCTCAATGGCCAGCAGCGACCGCGGCAGGCGGAGCATGACCCTGCGCGTGCCCCAGTTGGCCAGGTACAGGTGCGCGTCGTAGTAGCGTTCCATCAGCCGCCGCGGATCGCCCCGGAAGTCACCCCAGTGGTACTCGTTGACAAAACTGGTCGCGGTGATCTTCGCCCGCGTCGACAGCGACCGAACCTCAGCCTGCTGAGGTTCGTCCAGCGGCCGGTCAACGGCCAGGAATTCGTAGTACTGGTATTCACTCACCGCGCCGACCTACACCCGTGGAGGACACGGCCCGGAAGCCGGACTCCTCGCCCATGTGGATGAACAAGTGTCCCTCGATGGTCGCCTCATCCACACTCGCTGCCCAGCCGCGGCCGCTGACCTGGTCGCCGTCGTCCTCACCCGCCCAGCTGAACTCGACAACGACACGGCCATCGCGTTCGACCCCCCGGCAATCCATCCAGCCGCGAACAGCGACAAATCCGAACTGGCCGCCCCCGTCGTCGAACTCGATGAAGCCGGGCTCGACGAGATCGATGGCATCGCGATCCCATGCATCCATCGCCACAATCCGCCACCGGCCAGTCAACCGCACCACCGACACCCCAAATCTCCCCGCCGCCACGTCGGCGCCAGGGTAGCGTTCCGGCATCAACCACCCTCACGGCGCCGCCAACGCAGTCCAGCCCGGCAGCCAGCCCACCCCCGTCACCGCGCACCCCCCCGTCACCGCGGCACCCCCGTCCACCCCTATCAGCCCCGAGAGATCGCCGCTCCTGCGCTCCCCGCCAGATATGCATTCCTCGATCCAGGCCACCCAGCCCTACCCAGAATCGAGACTCGCGCCACTGACTCTGTGCCCAATTTGCCGTTAAGGTGAATGGTCACCTTTCAACATCGAGTAGTTGAGTACACTGGCCGAGTCGCTGCATCTTGGCACTCGTCTTGCGGCACGTGTCCTCGTCCTGACGGCTGATTCGCGCGCGACGATATTCGGAATGAAGCGGGTTGCCTACGTAGGTCGCGTGTCGGCCGACAACTGCCACGCCTGGCCCGTGCGATCCCTACCGAGGATTTGCGGCGAGTACATGTCAGATGTTGGTCAAAGTTCGGTCATGAAGCACCACCACGGGACGGCTTGTTGTGGGTGCTCGAGATCTGACGCCACGAAGTGCCCGGTGCCGCTACTCTGAGTTCGTTCAGGAGGGGCGCATGAGTACACCGCTTTGGGTTACGACGGTCGAGCTTGATACGCCGGACGGTCGGCAGATAGGTCCACGGACGCGAGCGGCGGAACTGTTGCGGGAGCGTCGTGGCGATATCGAGGCTGCGTTGGCCGAGGCAGCGGAGATCGTCCAAACGTCTGCTGCCCGCAACGCGGCAAGTGAAGACCGGTGGGGTGTCGCATCCGTAGAAGCCACCTTCGGGCTGACACTGACCGCGGAGGCGGGCGTGTTGCTGTCCCGTGTCTCGGCGGAGGCGGTGTTCGAGGTGACGCTCAAGATCGAACGGCTGGGTCAACACCATTGAGCGAACTGACCTGGGTCCAGGTGGCCCGGCGTGGGCGGGTACTGGGCGGTGGGCTGTTGTTGACGAGCAGGCTTGTGGTCACCGCAGCACACTGCGTGCGCTGCGTGGACATTGCCGCCGACGATCACGAGTTGGCGATCTCGGTGTCCGGAAGCAAGCTGGTGGGCGCCAGGCTGTTGGAAGTTGCGGCTGGCGCCGACCTCGCGCTGCTGAAGCTCGACAGCCCGGTCGGCGCTGTTCGTAGCCTGCCGATGGTCACACGCGGCGCGAAGGGTGACGCTTGGTTCGCGCCATACCGACCCACTGAAGCGGACCCGGAGCTGGACGGAAAGGTCTCACAGACGCTGCTCTATCGTTGCCGTGCCGGCGAGACGATAGTGGCGGTTCAGCTGACCACCGACTCGAACCTGGGCAACTTCTCGGGCTATTCCGGCGGACCCGTGTATCTATGGCCCGAGGATGGTGGACGGGCTATCGGCTTGCTGATCGAGCAATATCCAGACAGGATCGATCCATCCCGTTCGACAAACATCATATTCGCGGCAGCGCTGGAAGGTGTGTTCGACCATTTCGTCTCACTCCGCGACGAGTATTTGATCCGGCTCCTCGTCGCCGGCTCCAGGGCTGCTACCGGAACCTCATCGCAGTCTGTATCAACGGCCGCTGTCGGCGATGGCAGCCAGGACGCAAAGTCCGGGCAGGGAGCGGTTCAGCTCGTCACTGGATCTGCCGAATCGGCGACGGACAATGAGTACGAGGAAGCCGTCTCGAATGTCATCTTGGAGCGCCTGATGGGTCTCGATGACGTCGAGCCGGAACTGCGCCTGCTGCACCAGGCGCTGGTCAGCAAATGGATTGTTGACCAGTCGTCTTCTGAAAGGCGGTGAGTATGACGAAGCCCAGGCCGGGCGGCACGGCCGGCGAGGTACAAGAGGCCATCAGGTTGTGCCGGCATGCTGCAACATTCGGTGAACGCGACCGGCAGACAGTGTCGGTCGAGCTACGTGGCATGGTGCAACGAATCATCGCCGGCAACGCCGCGTCGGTTCCCTCCGAGCGTGATGAAGACTCCTTCGCACAACTGGCCGTTCTGCTGGACTTCATCGGGGAGCACCAGAGCGCGATGTTGCTTGCCGAGAAGGCAGCCGACACGAGCGCCCTGTCTACCTGGGCACGCTTCATGAACCTGCGTGGAGTGCTACTCGGCCGTAACGGCTATCACGGCCAGGCACGGGACCTGTTCCACGGCACCTACCAGGCTCGACAGCAGCTGCCGGCCCCATGGCCGGAAGTGCTCACTGCCAACCTTGCCGCAGCGGCGCTACGCAGCGGTGATCCAGCCGGCTCGTTGGCAGCGTTGCTCACCTACGACAGCATCGTAGGTAAGAGATCCCATGTCATCGAGTTCCTGATCGCGGCCGTCCGCTACGAGCTGGCGAAACTGTCAGCCGAACCGCGGAGCGTCCGGCAAGCGGTACGTAGCCTGGAGGATGCCAGCCTCGGCGCTATCGACGAACTCCCCGCCAACCATCCACACCTGGGCATCATCCTGATCGTCCTCGCGTCGGCCGAATGTGAATCAGCTCTTGCCAACGAGGATCGAGATCGGCTGATGGCCGCGGCACACGTTCTGGAAATCGCCATCCAGCGTGGCCGCGCCGTTCTGGGCCAGAGCCACCCACAGGTTGTTGGTGCGCAGTCAAACCTTGCTGTCGCACAACTTGAGGCTGCCCTACTGACCACGGATACCGGCGGGCTCGAGGCGGCCGTCACTAGCCTACGTACGCTGCACGGCGACGCGATGATGGCCCTGGGTATCGAACATCCACAGACGATGATGCTCGAAGCCAACGCGGTCGTTGCGGCACTCGAGCTGGGACGACGCCGCCGAGATGGCAACCAGGTCTTGCAGGCCGCGGCAGAGCTCAAACGCATCGCCGAGACGGCGTCGAGCAAGCTGGGACCACGGCATCCCCAAGTTGCGATGATGTACGTCAACGCGGCAAGCGCCGAATTGGACGCTGTACGAGCCCTGCGATCACGGGACAAGCTCGATGACGCCGAGCACTCGCTGCATGAGGCCGCGCGGCGAATAGACACGGTGTTCGGACACCACACGCGGCTTGGTCGCGTCGTGGAAGCCCAGTTGGCTGCCTGCCGGCTCCTACGGCACGGCGAGGAGACCGGCGCCGATGAGGAGCGTGGCGGCCTGGCCGTACTGGTCGACGTCCTGCCCGAAGGCGCGTGGGAACTCGATCGGGACTACTACAGCGTCGATGCGGCCAGCAAGGCGATCGGCCGCCGACCGCAGGTCGCTGTCAACGACATCGGCTCAGCCGAGGATTTCCTCGCGGCCATCGATTCCACTATCAAGTACTTCAATGACGGCGACATTGTCGAGGGCACCGTCGTCAAGGTGGATCGGGATGAGGTCCTGCTCGATATCGGCTACAAGACCGAGGGCGTGATCCCGTCCCGGGAGCTGTCCATCAAGCACGATGTCGATCCGAACGAGGTCGTCAAGGTTGGTGATGACATCGAGGCTCTTGTCCTGCAGAAGGAGGACAAGGAGGGTCGGCTGATCCTGTCCAAGAAGCGTGCGCAGTACGAGCGCGCGTGGGGCACGATCGAGAAGATCAAGGACGAGGATGGTGTGGTCACCGGCACCGTCATCGAGGTCGTCAAGGGCGGTCTGATCCTGGACATCGGGTTGCGTGGCTTCCTGCCGGCCTCGCTGGTGGAGATGCGCCGGGTTCGTGACCTGCAGCCGTACGTGGGCCGGGAGCTCGAGGCGAAGATCATCGAGCTGGACAAGAACCGGAATAATGTGGTGCTGTCCCGCCGGGCGTGGCTGGAGCAGACCCAGTCCGAGGTGCGGACGGAGTTCCTGAACAAGCTGCAGAAGGGTCAGGTCCGCTCCGGTGTGGTCTCCAGCATCGTGAACTTCGGTGCGTTTGTGGACCTGGGTGGTGTGGACGGTCTGGTGCACGTCTCGGAGCTGTCCTGGAAGCACATCGACCACCCGTCCGAGGTGGTGGAGGTGGGCCAGGAGGTCACCGTCGAGGTGCTGGATGTCGACCTGGACCGCGAGCGGGTGTCGCTGTCGCTGAAGGCGACCCAGGAGGACCCGTGGCGGCAGTTCGCCCGGACCCACCAGATCGGGCAGATCGTGCCGGGCAAGGTCACCAAGCTGGTTCCGTTCGGTGCGTTCGTGCGGGTGGATGAGGGCATTGAGGGCCTGGTGCACATCTCCGAGTTGGCCGAGCGGCACGTGGAGATCCCCGAGCAGGTCGTGCAGGTCGGTGACGATGTGATGGTCAAGGTCATCGACATCGATCTGGAGCGGCGCCGGATCAGCCTGTCGCTGAAGCAGGCGAATGAGAACGTGTCGGAGGAGTTCGACCCGTCGCAGTACGGGATGGACGCCCAGTACGACGACTCCGGCAACTACATCTACCCCGAGGGCTTCGACCCGGAGACCGGCGACTGGCTGCCGGGCTTTGAGAAGCAGCGTGAGGAGTGGGAGCGGCAGTACGCCGAGGCGCAGTCGCGCTACGACGCGCACCGCAAGCAGATCGACGAGGCCCGCAAGGCCGACGCCGAGGCTGCCGGTGAGGAAGGTGCGGCCGCGGGCGGTTCGTACTCCTCCGACTCCGCGCCCAGCACCGACGCGGGCGGCACCCTGGCCTCCGACGAGGCCCTCGCCGCACTCCGCGAGAAGCTCGCCGGCGGCGGCCGCGCTGAATCCTCCACAGATGTTCCTCCTACCGCGGTCGCACCGAAAGCAGCTGCGCCACGGGTGACGACCCGATCTGAGGTCGCTAGCGGGGCGGTCCGGGTGCTCATCGTGGACAACCACCCGCTGTTCCGGCGAGGGCTGCAGGCCACGCTCCAAATGGAGCCGAACATCAGCGTAATCGGAGAGGCCAGGGACGGCGGCGAGGCGCTGGCCAAGGCGCAGGCCAGCCTGCCCGACGTGGTACTCATGGACATGGCGATGCCGCGCGGTTCGGCCGTCGAGGCGTGCAGGCGCATCAAGCAGGAGGTACCGTCCGCACGGATCATCATGCTGACGATGAACGATGACGAGGCCGACCTGTACGAGGCAGTCACGGCCGGCGCCTCGGGTTTCCTGCTCAAGGACGTACCGTCAAGCGATCTGGCCAACTCCATCCGTGCAGTCCACGGCGGCCAGTCGTTGATCGGTCCTTCCCTGGCGTCCAAGCTGCTGACGGAGTTCGAGACACTGAGCCGGCGCGGCGCCCCACCGCAGTCGGTAAAGCCGTCGCCGCCGACCGTGCGTGAGATGGAAGTACTCCGCAGGGTAGCCCGCGGCCTGAACAACCGCGAGATCTCCAAGGAACTCTATATCAGCGAGAACACGGTCAAAAACCACATCCGCAACATCCTGGAGAAACTGCAACCGCAATCCCGCAGGCATGCAGCTGCCTCCGTAGAAGTGATGACCGATCCCGGCAGCCTACTTAGGAGCGAGCCATCTCCTCGAGAGGCAACTCGGCCCGCCGAACCGGGACCACATGTACTTGTGGCCGGTCAACGTTCTGGCGAACCTGACGCTAACGCGGCGCCTCACGAAGATGCCACATTCGCGCTCGTGCGCGGAATTTTGACAGCCCATCCCGACTGGGGGCCAGACAGGGTAAACGCAGAAATCGCTCGTACTCGGCACGACATTCCCTTTGGCGCGATCCGACGTATCGTGGCCGCTATTGAGGCCGCATCAACAGAACGCGGCAATACGAAACTCGGGGGCGGTGACGAGCCATGGAGCCCGGCCCCTGCCGGTGATCCCGATGGACCCGCACCGAGGCCAGCACATCCCCTCGGCCCATCGGATCGACCGCCGCTCAGCGGAGGCCACGGCCCCGTTGGCCGGGCCGAGCAGCAAGACACTCCGGTGCCGAGCCGCCGATATCCCCAGCAATCGCCATCCGTCGCCAGGCCAGCACCATCCGGGCACCCATTCGAAGACTTCGCCAACTTCGACCGCTGGATGGACGAGCCAGACGCTGGGACCTCTGACGAGCGACCTCCCGGTGAACCAGGATCGACCAAGCCTAACCGGCCGGACTCCAGCCAACGTCCTCGTCGCCGACCCGCGACACAACGCGATCACGGATCGCGCGACCGCGACAGGTGAACAGACCGTAGGTCTCGCCTACGTGTACATGGCTCGCCCAAGCCCCGCAAACGTCACGGCGGGCGGCGGTAGTCTGCCCACCTCGGCCATCTCCTTGACGGTCTCCCGGCGATCGCCCCGTAACAGGGCCGAGACCGATGGCGGGTCGATGTCGGACCTTGCCCGGACGCCATTCACGCCGGCGTTTCTGGAGCAAATCTGGAGCAGCCATGCGCGCCGAATCGCTGTAGACTGCATTGAACAACATTGAATGGTCGCCGCCGACCTGCGACATTCCCATCTATGCAGGCAGAAGGCCATTCCGAAATCGACTGGCAGTGTGGGGGTCAGGGGTTCGAGCCCTCTCAGCTCCACCCTTCGTTCTAGTTATCTGCACCTGCATACACACAGGTAAACCGCCCCGTACGCCCACCGTAGCCGATCTTGGTTCAGTCTACTGTGGACGTTGAGGGGTGCGGTCCTGGAGGAATTCTGGGGTGGTGGCCGCCATCCAAAGGGCTGCGTCGGATCGAACGGGAGTGACCGCGGGCCCCGGGCACCTTGGGCCCGGGATTGGTCGGGGATTCCGGTTTGGCATAATCCGGGTGGTGAGTCTCGAGGAGTTGTCGGCCGCAATCGGACCGCCGCGGACCACCCCGTTCCCGGTGGACTGGGCCGGGGTGGAGGCGCGGCTCGGGCTTCGCCTCCCGGCGGACTACCGCGCCTTCGCCGAGGCGTACGGGCCGGCGCTGGTGGGCGACTGGCTGTGGGTGCTGGTGCCGCACGACTCGGACCGCGGTGGCTACTTCCACGAGCTCGCGCAGTGGCAGGGCCTGCACCGGACGCTCCGCGACCAGGCGGCGCAGGCACATCCCTACGCCTTCCATCCGGAGCCGGGCGGACTGCTGCTCTGGGGTACGACGAGGGGCACCGACAACCTGTTCTGGGATACCGGCGCGGCGGCTGACCCGGACGACTGGCCGACGCGCGCCTACGGCAAGGCCGACGGGCACCCGGAGACCTGGCGGAGCATGCCGATGCCGGCGACCAGCGTCATAGCGGGGCTCATCCGCGGCGAGCTCGCACTGCACCCGGAGGCGTCGCCAGCACGGTGGTCGGCCAGCTGGCAGCCGCTGGCCTGGTCGTTCTCGCCGCTGCGCCTGGATGGCGGGTTCCCGGAGCAGCCGGCGGCGGACCCCTTGCCGGCCGCGGGCAGGGCGTTCGCGGCAACCCTGCATGCCGCGCCGGTCGCCGAGCAGGCGCCCGCGGGGTCGATGCCCGGGGACTACGCCGCCCTGATCGGGCAGGTCGGGCCGGGCCTGCTCGGCGGCGGCCTGCGGTTGCTGACCCCCGGCCCCGACATGGACGCCGAGCACGCGCGGCACGCCGACCGGCTGCGTACCAGGAGGGCGGCCGGGTTGCCGGTGGTCCCGGCGCCGCTGGCTCCCGAGCCGGCCGGACTGCGGCTGTGGGGCGTGTTCGGCACCGGCGAGACGTGCTGGTGGCAGCCCGCGACGGCGGACGCATCCGGCTGGCCGCTGATCCTGCTCGACGCCGAGGGTGTGGGCTGGCAGCGGCTGGACGTCCCGACCACGCAGTTCCTCGGCGACTGGCTGGACGGCCGGCTGGACCTGCCCGTGCTCTCCCAACCTCCAGCCCGCCGGGACCGTACGCTGACCCGCGCCGACGCCCCGGTCACCGCGCCGCCTACCACCGCTGAGCGCGATCCGCTGGCCCAGCTGGAGACGATCATCGGGCCGGCGCCAGCGGGCCACGGCTACGACTGGGCAGCGGTCGAGGCGGATCTCCCCGTCACCGGCGTGCCCACCGACTACCGGCGCCTGATGAGCGTGCACGGCGCCCTGACAATCAACGGCATCCGGCTGATCGGCCCGGACGAGCTGGTCGAGGAGCAGGCCGAACATGCCGAGCTGCTGGCCGACTCGTGGGGCGACGACCCGGACGAGGCGCTGCTGTTCTACCCGGAGCCGGGTGGCCTGCTGGTGTGCGCCACGACCGAGAGCCGGCAGATCCTGTTCTGGGACACCACCGACCCGGATCCGGACCGCTGGACCATCGTCTGGGACGTCGACATCTTCCGGGAAACCTTCGCCGGCACGCTGACCGAGTTGCTCCTCGCCGATCTCACGGGCCGCCTCGAACCCAGGCTGAGTAGCCGGACACCCAGCTCAGCAGCGCCAGAGGTGTTGCGGTTCTGACCCTCAGGGCCGACCGGTACCAAGGTGGCGGCGCACGGCCCACCCGGCACCGTACGGTCAGGCGGGGTGGTTGGCCGGCCCGCCAGAAGCCGGCCAACCACCCCGGTGGTGTCAGAGGTTGGTGAGGGAGTTGATGGTGAACACGGAGTCGACCCGGGTGCCGGCACTGGACGGGACCGATGCCCCGTCGCCGCTGTGGCCCCAGCCTGTCGCGTTGCAGTTGACGCCGGTCGTGCCGTAGGCGGTCACCATCGCGCTGGTGCGTTCAAAACCGGGCAGGCCCGGGCACGGTGATCTGACCCCGTTTGGTGGGCACGGTGTCCGTGCCAGGGGGTCAAGCTCAGCCAGGGTGTCGGCGAGGCAGTTCAGGGGTGACCTGCCAGACCCTCGCCATCGTCCGTTGCGCGTCACCGCCTTCGGCCGTCACGGTGAACATTCGCAGCGGAACCGCGCCAGCACCCAACTCCTCACAGAACCGCTCCGCCCGGCCAGATCCCCCTCCGGCCACTCCGACCGCACGACCTGGGCCGGCACACCGTCTCGCCAGCGGCGAGCACGTTAGCGCCACCGTCTCCACAGCCCGCCGGCCCGAGCGCCGTCGACCGGTGATCACCACCGTGCCCGTCCCAACAACCCCGCCACGTCCTGCGGACTGGTCACCTCGTAGCGCTTCCCACAGCGGTAGCCGTGGCTCCGGATGTTCGTCGAGGGCACTCCTTGACTGTCTACCAACTAGAAGGTAGAAACTGTCGTGTGACCACGACAGCGGATCGGATCCTGGACAGCGCTCAGACGCTGGTGCAGGTTCGGGGGTACAACGGCTTCTCCTACGCCGACATCAGTGCCGAGCTGTCCATCACGAAGCCGACCATCCACCACCACTTCCCCACCAAAGCCGCACTGGCCGAGGCCCTGATCGCACGCTATCGGAAACGGTTCGCCGTAGCGCGAAAGGAAGTCGACGACGACGCGGCGGGCGCACGGCAGCGCCTGGTGGGTTATGCCGGGCTGTACGCCGAGACCTTTGCCCAAGGCGGCCGCATCTGCCTGTGCGGCGTCTTCGCCGTGGATGCGGAGAGCCTGCCCGTTCAGGTACGGCAGGCGACAGACGCGTTCTTCGCCGATCAGCGGCAATGGGTGGCCGGCGTGTTGGCCGAGGCGGGCATGCCCGCCACCCGGACCGGAGCGGCGGCCGAGGCTTACCTGGCGTCCCTGGAGGGGGCACTGCTCCTGGCCCGCGCTCACGGGCAGCCGGACGGCGCCGCTGGACAGGATCGGGATGTGGTCCGGTCGGTGGCGTCGACCTTGGTCGACGCTCTGCTCTGAAAACCCACCACCCAAGGCCGCCGCGCGTGGCACCGCGGCGCCCTTTGCATGACCAATCAACCTTCCAACTAGTAGATAGCCAGATGAGGAGAACCACCATGGGACAGGACTTCACTGGTCGCAAGCTCGTCGTAGTCGGCGGTAGCAGCGGCATGGGCCGTCAGATCGCCGAGGACGTCGTCAGCCGCGGCGGCAGCGCGGTCGTCATCGGTTCCCGCCTCGAGCGGGTCGAGAAGACCGTGGCCGACCTGGCCACCCGCGGACAGGCGTGGGGCATCGCCGCCGACCTGCGCGATCCCGCTGAGGTGACGCGGGTGCGCGAGGAACTGGCCGACCAGCACGCTGACACGACGTTGCTGGTCAACGCAGCTGGCGTGTTCAGGCCGTTGCCGTTCCTCGAACACACCCCCGCCGACTACGACGCCTACCTGGACCTGAACAAGGCCACCTTCCTGATCACCCAGACCGTGGCGCAGAACATGGTGAACAGCGGCCACGGTGGCGCCATCGTCAACATCGGCAGCATGTGGGCGAAGCAGGCCATCGCCGCGACCCCCTCATCGGCGTACTCGATGGCCAAGGCCGGCCTGCACGCCCTGACCCAGCACCTCGCCCTGGAGCTGGCCGCCCACAAGATCCGAGTCAACACCATCTCCCCGGCCGTGGTGGCCACGCCCATCTACGAGGGCTTCATCCCACCGGCCGAGGTCGACACCGTCCTGGCGGGATTCAACGACTTCCACCCGATCGGCCGGATCGGCACCACCGAGGACGTCTCCGCCGTGGCCACCTTCCTCCTCTCCGATCAGGCCGGCTGGGTCACCGGCGCGATCTGGGACGTCGACGGCGGCGTCACGGCAGGCCGAAACCAGTAACCACCGAGGCGCTGCCAGGCCTGCACGGGTTCCACGGCTCGGAGCCCGTACAGGCCCTCGCCCCCCTTGGGTGCTCAGTGCTTCGCCCACCACAAGGCACAACTGCGGATACCACCGGTTCGAGACCAGCCGAACGCCCGCTCATGCCTGTGGATCGAGTGTGCGGTAGGCCAGAGTGCTTGAGGGTTGCCTGGTTCAGGTGTGGACACTTGTCGGGGTGACCGTGTCGTTTCGAGGTCCGTCTGTGCGGGTGTTGAGCACGATGGCGCTGACCTATCCGGAGGTTGGTGCCACCGCTGGCGAACTGCCCGCGGGTTACCGACTGTTGCGGCGTCGGGTTCGGCTCGGCGAAGGGCAGGAGGTGTTCAGCCGTAGCGTGGCCGCGTTGCGCGGCTGGCAGGTGCATCGCGGGGCGGGCTTGGCCGTGTACGCCAGCCAGGTGAGTGCTCAGCCCGGTGCCGTGGTGGCTCTGTTGTTGGGCCGCGCCGGGATCGGCCTGTACGCGCCGTGCCGGGTGGTCTATGTGGTGGACCAGCCGACCAGACAGGGCTTCGCCTACGGCACCCTGCCTGGGCACCCCGAGGTCGGTGAAGAGGCGTTCGTGGTGAGTTGGCTGGCCGATGGCGGAGTGGATTTCTGGATCCGCGGGTTCTCCCGTCCGGGCGGGGCCCTGACCAGGATCGCCGGGCCGGTCGGTCACTGGGTCCAGGACCGGTTGACCAACCGCTATCTGAGCGCTGCCGAACGCATCGCGCATGATCAACCGCCCGGCGGACCATCCAGGTAGGCCAGCAAGCTCCCACCATCATCCGCTCATGCCGGCGCTAACAGCGCGGCGGCATACCGTGTGCACGCGTTCCGGTTGCGCTTTGGCTGCCGACCTGCCGCTGCCGGTCCGGTCGCTCTCTGCTCCCTACGGCGGTTGGTTGGCGACGTCGAGGCGGGAACTCCGACACCTCCCGTTGCGGCGTGAGTTCCCCGGACCCGGCCCGGCTCGAACGGGCAGCCACCCTCACCGACAACGGGCAAGGACGCACCCTTACCGGTTAGATGCGTCTTGGGCGGGTTCAACGCCAGGGTAGACGCCGGGACGGTCGCCGACGAGCGATTGGTCAGAGCACTCTCATGCCGCCTGCACGCGGAACGCGCGAGCGGCGCGCCGGCATACCGTGCCCGGTCCTGCTGCTGTCAGGCCGCATCTTGGGGACGTTGGCGGTGGGCCGCATTGGCCGGTAGCAGGTCAGCGGTGGTGGTGTCCGGTGAGGTTGCGTGACAGGGGTAGACACGGGTCTTCGGTCCGGGGCGTGGGTGGTTGTTCTGGAACGCCGCGCCGCTCCTACTACGACCGCAAACGCGCCGAAGGCAAGAACCACACCGCCGCCCTGCTCTGTCTGGCCCGCCGCCGCACCGACGTGCTGTATGCCATGGTCGCGACCGGCAGCCCTACCAACCCTCGCCGCCACCCGGCCCGAAGACCAGCGAACCACCCCAACCACCGCTGACCCAACCCCGCCGCGGCGGCTCCCGGACGGGGGCCGCCGCGCCACGCGTTGGTCTCCAACCCGGCCAGCCGGCCCAAATGGGTACGTCCTCGACGCCGCCGTAGGAGCCGTGGCCGGCGTTGTTGACCAGCACGTCGGCTCGGCCAGTTTCGGCGGCGACCTTCTCCACCCCGGCCCGCAGAGAAGCGTCGACCGTGACACGCATCGATACCGGCCACATCGGACACTCGCTCTGTCCGCCTGGCGGCGCCGTAAGTGGTGTAGCTGAGGGTATGCAGCTCGGTGGCGACCGCTTCGCCGATACCCGACGACGCGCCGGTGACCAGCGCGGTCCTCACGACCGTCACGTCAGTTGCCTGCGGGCTCATAGTTCGCGGGTACGCCGGTGACTCGGCGCATGATCGCGTCGAAGGTGCGGTTGGGCAGCGTGTTGTGCAGGAAGATCATGGGCTTGGCGCCGAAGCCGACGGCGTAACGGGTCTTCGGCCGGCGGGCCCGGAGGGACTTGACGATGGTCTTGGCGATCAAGTCCGGCGACGACAAGCGGCGCTCGGTGGCCTCCGAACTGAGCGAGTCGGCCATGGCGTTGCCCTGCGGCGCGTACGGGCCGGTGCCGGAGACGGCGCGGACCTTCTGCGCGGCGATGCCGCCCCACTCGGACCTGACCCCGCCCGGTTCGATCACCACGACGTCGATCCCGAAGGGCTTGAGCTCCATGCGCAGGCAGTCGCTGAGCGCTTCCAGGGCGAACTTCGTGGCGTGGTACCAGGCCCCCAGCGAGGTGTAGATCCGGCCGCCCATCGAGGTGATGTTGACAATGGTCCCCGAGCGCTGCGCCCGCATGTGCGGCAGGACCAGCTGGGTCAGCCGCGCCGCGCCGAACACGTTGACCTCGAACTGCTCCCTGGCCTCCTGCAGGGGAACGTCCTCGACGGCACCGTAGGAACCGTAGCCGGCGTTGTTGACCAGGACGTCGAGCCGGCCGGTGTCGGCGATGATCTTCTCGACGCCGTCCTGCATGGAGGGGTCGTCGGTGACGTCCATGGCCAGCAGTCGGATCCCGTGCTTGGTCAGGTGTTGCATGCGCTGTACGCGCCGCGCCGCGCCGTAGACGGTGTAGCCGGCCTCGCGCAGCTTGAGTGCGGTGGCCTCGCCGATACCCGACGACGCTCCGGTGACGAGTGCGACCTTGGTGTCCACGGTGGTGATCCCTTCGGTGAACGTGACCTTCCGCTGTCGACGCTAGAAGTGGACCCGCGACCCGGTACTAGCGTGGCGCGCCAACTCACTTGCGGATGACGCCAGCTTCCGATGGCGCACTTGGCGAGAGGTGTGGCGTCATCTGCTAGCGACAGGCCGGCTGCGGGCCGCTACCCTCACGTCGTGAGCACCGGACGATTCACCCTGGATCCCAGCATCAAAGTCCTGCTGAAGGATCTTGGCGTGTCTCCCACCCGGGTGCTCCGGCGCGCGCACCTGCCGGCCGACCTGTTCGGCCGCGGCCCGGTCGATCTCCTACCGGAGGAGTACTTCCGGCTGTGGGAGGTACTCGACGCCGAGAGCGGCGATCCGGACCTGGCCGTCGCGATCGGCCGGTCGATCTCGGTCGAGATGTTCAACCCGCCGATCTTCGCCGCCCTCTGCAGCCCCGACCTGCACACCGCCGCTCAGCGCATCGCCACCTACAAGCCCCTCATCGGGCCCATGCACCTGCAGCTCGACAACGGCGACGAAGGCTTGACGATCAACTTCCGGTGGCCGCCGGACACGCCCCCGCCGCCCCTGCTGGCCGCCGCCGAGATAGTGTTCTGGGTCGCATTGGCCCGGATCGCGACCCGCCACGACGTCAGGCCGGTCCGGGCCACCGATCCCTGGCTCCCTGACGAGCACGCCGGCCTCGACGACTACCTCGGCGTACAAGTCCACAACGTACCGACGCACGCGATCACCTTCGCGCCCGCCGACGCGAGCCGCCCATTCCTCACCGAGAACGAGCCACTCTGGCGGTTCTTCGCCCCGGAACTCCGCAAACGCCTGTCCGACCTGCAGGTGACGGCCAGCGTCGCTGAGCGTGTCCGGGCCGCCCTGCACGAAACACTTCCCGCCGGCGGCAGCTCCATGGCCGCGGTCACCCGCCACCTCACCGTCAGCAACCGCACCCTGCAACGACAACTGAAACTCGAAGGAACCAGCTTCCAGGAAGTCCTTGCCACGACCCGCGAAAGCCTGGCCCGCCACTACCTCGGCAACAGCGCCATGCGCACCGCCGAAATCGCTTACCTGCTCGGCTACGACGACACCAACTCCTTCTACCGCGCCTTCCGCACCTGGACCGGAACCACCCCCGACACCCTCCGAACCGCAGCGTCGGAGGCGCCGGCCATCGTGTAGCTGACCGCGCCGCGGTGGCCAGCGCAGCGGCGACACAGCCCAGCGCCGCGATAGCGACCTTTCGGTTTCAAGCCTGAACCGTACGAACCACGCCGATCTGGCCGAAGCCGGCCAGCCTCACCAATCTGGTCGGGCAAACCCCAGGACAGCGGCCGGAGCCGGGAGGGAGTCCGGCACCGGCGCCCCGGTCTGGTTCGCCTGGACGCGCTCAGTCACCTGCGACGGGCGGCCAACCGGTGGCCGGCGCCGATCCTGCCACCGCACTTGCCGCAGAACGCCGTACCCGGCGTGCGGTGCCACCCTCAGGCTCGGTCCTCCCGGCCGCAGTGGAACGGGGTCACCCCGGCGGCCATCTCGATCCCGCCGAGGATGTGTGCCCGCAGCAGCGGGTCGGAGTAGTACTCCGCCTTGTGGCCCATAGCCGTGTAGAAGGCCCGGCCGCCGTCGTACGGCTGGCACCAGGAGATCGGGTGGTGCCGCCCCATCCCGGGCGAGCCGCCGGGGACGCTGTAACCGCGCGGGTCGTAGGTGCGCTCGTCGACCTCGGCGAGCACCCGTACGCTGCCCCTGGGGTTGGTCCGGAAGTTGTACCACTCCTCCTCGCGCACCCAGCGGCTCGGCAGCAGCCGGGTGGCCGCCGTATCGTGTCCGAACACCCGCACGGTCGCGACCTGGAACTGGGGGTTGACCGCGCCGGGGTGATCACGGAAGTACGCGCCGACCAGCCCGCCGTACCACGCCCAGTCGTACTCGGTGTCGGAGGCGGAGTGGATGCCGGCATAGCCGCCGCCGTGCTGGATGTACCGCTCGAACGCCGCCTGCTGGGCCTCGTTGAGCACGTCGCCGGTGGTGGACAGGAAGATCACCACGTCGTACCGGGCAAGGTTCGCGTCGGTGAACGCGGCGGCGTCCTCGGTCGCGTCGACGCCGAAGTTGTGGGTTGCACCGAGTTGCTGGACCGCGGCGACAGCGGTGGGGATCGAGTCGTGCCGGAACGCCGCGGTCTTGGAGAACACCAGCGCCTCGAACCGGTGGTGGGGGTGGTGGTGACCCCCGGCGGCCGCCGGCCCGGCCGGACTGACCAGCGCCATCACTGCGGCCACTACGACAGACGACTTCGAAATGATCCTCATTCGTCCTCCTCGGGCCTCGACGAGCCGACGAACAGGTGTGCACTTCCGCGCCCAGCCTACGAACTTTCGGCGTGTACGGGAAGAAGCCTGTCGCCTTGAGAGGATTGATGTCCCGGTTGCAGCGAAACAGGCTCTCCCTGGAGCCCCTGAGCGCCCGCCGCGTGGTCCGGTCGGGTCGTTCAGCGGCCGATGGCCTCGGCGATGCCGGATACGGCCCGCGTGACGTCGGCGTCGGCCAGGTTGCCGTAGCCGAGCACGAGGGCGGGGTCGGCTGGGCGATCCTGCACGCGGTACTGCTCGATGCACCCGACGTGGACGCCCCGGTCGGCGGCGCGCCCGACGAGCGTGGGGCCGTCGGCGGTCGCGGCGGGCGGGTGGAGCAGCAGGTGCAACCCGGCAGCCGCGCCCGACACGGTGCACCCCGGCAGCCGCGCCGCCAGGACGCTGACCAGCGCGTCGCGGCGGGTGCGGTACCTACGGCGGGATGCGCGCAGGTGGCGGTCGTAGTCGCCGGAGTCGATGAAGGCGGCCAGGCCGAGCTGGTCGAGCATCGGCGGTCCGGCCGGCTGCGGGGTCATGCGTACCGCGGCCGTCCAGCGCGGCGGCGTCAGCAGCCAGCCGATGCCCAGGGCCGGCGCGAGGGTCTTGCTCACCGAGCCGGCCAGCGCGACCCGCGCCGGGTCGGTGCCCTGCATGGTGCCGACCGGCCGGCGGTCGTAGCGGAACTCGGCGTCGTAGTCGTCCTCCACGACGAGCCCGTCCACGCGCCGCGCCCAGTCCAGCAGCTGTCCGCGGCGCGACGGGGTCAGCACTACCCCGGTCGGGAAGTGGTGGGCCGGCGCGACCACGACCATGCGTACCTGCGAGTGGTCGTCGAGCAGGTCGGCCCGGATGCCGTGCTCGTCGGTGCGGATCGGCACCACCGCGAGCCCGGTCGAGGCGATGGCCGCGCGCAGCCTGGTCCACCCGGGGTCCTCGACCGCTACCGCGCCGATGCCGGCCGCGCGGGCTGCCGCGCACAGCCGGGTCACCGCGTCGGTCACCCCGCTGCAGACCGTCACCTGGCCGGGCTCGGCCGCCGCGCCGCGCACCCGCCGCAGGTACGCCGCGAGGACCCGCTGCAGCGCCGGCTCGCCGCCCGGCGTGGGGTAGCGCAGCTGCTGGCGCGGCTGGGTGGTGGCGGCGGCGCGCAACGCGGCCAGCCAGCGGTCGACCGGGAACCGCCGCAGATCCGGCAGGCCCGGGGCCAGATCGATCCCGGGCGGCCCGGCCGGCTCGGCCGGCACCGCGTGGCCGGAGCCGCCCACGCGCTCCTCCCGCCAGACCACCCGGGTGCCGGACCCGACCCGCGCCTGGACGTAGCCCTCGGCCAACAGCTGCTGGTACGCCTCGGTGACCACCCAGCGCGAGCAGCCGAGATCCGCGGCCAGCACCCGGCTGGGCGGCAGTGCGCTGGCCGCCGGTAGTACCCCGGACCGGATCGCGGCGCGTAGGGCCCCGGTCAGCCGCACGTGCAGCGCACCCGGGCCGCTGATCTCCAGGAGCGTGTCCCAGGCAAGTTTGGACTGGTTTTCTGGCACAACATTGGACCGTAGTACCTGGCCAATCGAGGGCACACTCGACTGGACGACCGGGCCGACAACCGGCCCGGCCGCAGAGTGGGGAGGCGGCGTGCAAGAACGGGTGATCAGCGACGGTCGGCTGAGCCTGACCGTGAGTGAACTGTGTCTGGGCACCATGTACTACGGGTACCGGACCGAGGAGGCCACCGCGTTCGCGATCCTGGACCGGTTCCTGGCGGCGGGTGGCACGTTCCTCGACACGGCGAACAACTACGGCCAGTGGCACGGCGAGGCCGGTACGAGCGAGCGGGTGATCGGCCGGTGGATGCGCTCACGCGGCGTTGCCGACCGGATGGTGGTCGCCACGAAGGTCGGCGCGCGCACGCTGCGGCCGGGCGACCCCGCACCCGAGCACTGGCAGGGGCTGGGCCGGCAGCACATCCTGACCGACGCCGAGACCAGCCGGCGCAACCTCGGCCTGGACCGGTTGGACCTCTACTACGCGCACATCGACGACCGGGCCACGCCGCAGGCGGAGACCGTCGATGCGCTGGCCGAGCTGGCTGAGTCCGGCACCGTGGGCCTGCTCGGCTGCAGCAACACGGTGCTGTGGCGGATCGAGCGGGCCCGATCCCTGGCCAGGGCGGCCGGCCGGCCGGCGTACTCCTGCATCCAGCAGAAGCACACCTACCTGCTGCCGTTGCCCGACGCCCGCCAGACCAACCTGGTGACCGAGGAGCTGCTGGACTACGCCGAGGCCGAGGAGCTGACGGTGCTGGCGTACTCCCCACTACTGGCCGGCCTGTACGCCCGCGGCGAGCGACCGACCGCGGAGTACGGGCACGCCGCGAACACCGCCCGGCTCGCGGCACTCCGCAAGATCGCCGCCGAGCTGGGCGCCACGCCCAACCAGGTGGTGCTGGCCTGGCTGGCCGCCAGCCGACCCTCGATCATCCCCATCGCCGGCGCCAGCACCGTCGAGCAGCTCGAGGAGCTACTCGGCGCGGCGGATCTCACACTGGACACCGAGACCATGGCCCGCCTGGACCGGGCCGGCCGAACCGACCCCGACTGAGGTCCGGATCGCGGTTCGCGGCGGTTCGATGTCTCCTACCGGACCGGCCGCCTCACGCCGTCGAGCGGGCGGTCACGTGCCGTGCAGGCGGCGTTGGAATCCACCCGTGTGTATCCCACCTCGCGGCCCAGTGCCCCCCAGATGTTGGGGTCCACCTACGGCACGAGCTCACCGGCTACCTGCGCACCCGTCGCGCCATGCGCCGCCCGAAGACCGCCCGGCAGCCAGACGGCCCGGGGCGCCCGCCCGGGGATCCTGAACATCTCCCAGCGCCCGGCCGAGGCCACCGACCGGGCGGTACCCGGGCACTGGGAAGGCGACCTGATCTTCGGCCGCGGGATGAGCCCGGTCGCTACGTTGGTGGAGCGCTCCACCCGCTACCTGATGCTCATCGGCCGACCCGCCGGACACCGCGCCGAACTCGTCGCAGACGCCCTGGCCGAAGCGATCACCACCCTGCCACGGCGGATGACCCGTTCGCTGACCTGGGATCAGGGCCACGAAATGGCCGAATACGCCCGGTTCACCGTCGCCACCGGCATCGCGGTCTACTTCTGCGACCCGAAAGTCCCTGGCAGCGCGGCAGCAACGAGAGCACCAACGGCCTGCTCCGCCAGTACCTGCCCAGCCACGTCAGCCTCCGGGACTACACCCAAGCCGACCTCGACGCCATCGTCACCGAACTCAACGGCCGACCTCGACAAACCCTCGCCCTCAAGACACCATCCGAAGCACTCAACGAGGCGTTGCGATGACCGCCTGAGCCCGCAGCCGCGATCGTCACCGGCGCGTACGACAGAGTGCTTTCCTAGACAATGGAACGTTCGACTCTTCGACAGGCGGATAGTATGCGAGATAGGCCCCGAAAGCTGAAGGATACAGACGCGTCCGGCCGTGACCCCACGTACTGGCAGTATCCATTGTGGGGTCTGCCAATAGCAATCATGACGACGACCGTGGACTGGATGCTCCTAGGCTTCGCGGATCTGGCAGCCGAGTCGTACTGCCAGGCTTCGTGTGACGTCCCGAATTCGGCTACCAACTTCAAGTTCGCCCTTGTCGGTGCGCTATTCCTGTACCTGGGAATGTTCTTGATACCGCCCAACCGGAGGCTGCGCCGTCTGCGGGCGGCGCTGCTGACTCTGACCGCCCTGGTGGCGTGGTGGCCTGCCATGTGGGTGCTCGCATTCCACAATCCGTTCATCTGATCAAGTTCTCGGTGTCCCACTATGTCTGCAATCTGTAGGCGTCGGCGGCAGGGCGCGACCGGCCCAGGACGATGGCCTGACACACATCGCTCACGATTTTGATCCCCGCCAGGCCTTCGGGAAGCCGAGCCCGAGCCAACCTGCTCTGCCGCAAGACCGAGATCGTCCGGCTCGATCACGCGCATCACCGCCGGGTCGCCGGCGACCCGGCCGAGGCGGAGGCGATCAAGTTGGTCGCCCGGGCGCATCAGAGCCTGATCTGGGACCGTACCCCGGCAGGTGCTGCGGCTGCGATCGGCGTTGCGGGAGTTCTTCCCCGGGCCGGGCGTCGCGATCTCGAGGCCAGGGCCGCGGCCATCCAGGAAATCCTGCGTGCCCCGCAGCTGCGTCAACCCTCGCCGGTGCAGACCGCGTACGCGGCGATCGTGTCCAGCCAGGTCCAGCTGATCAACACCCTGGACAACGGGACGGTGAACGCTACCTGGGCCTGCCCGGCGTGGGTACCGTGCTCGGCGCCCGGATCCTCGGCGAGTTCGGCGATGACCCGGACCGCTACACCGACGCAAGAGCACGCCGTAACTACGCCGGTACCTCCCCGATCACCCGCGCCTGCGGCCGCAAAGCGTGGTACTGGCCTGCTACGCCCGCAATCGCCGGCTGAGCGACGCTGATGCGCCGGCTGTGGCGGGGCCACCCGCTTCGGCGCTCTTGACGATACGCATGCGTCTCATTACGCTCGAATCCGAAAGTATCGGGCTCAATGTCTAGAAACTTTCTTCGCGGCGGACCAACCCCGGGTCAACTGGTACGCACGTATTCGCAGGTGAGCAGCTGCCTCAGTTCGCAACGTGCCAGAAACCCCTTTTCGGTACGGGAGACATCATGCGAAGGCCCACGCGAAGAGCAGCAACCTGCCTGACCGCTGTCGCCGGCACCCTGACCCTCGGGGTCGGCCTGCTGACCGCGGCCACCACCGTGCCGGCGTCCGCCGCGACAACAGCCTCGGTCACGATCGACGCCGGCCGTACGCTCACGACCTGGCCTGCCGCCGGCGTCGGCATGAACGTCGCGGTCTGGGACGGCCGGATGAACGACCCGGCCACCGCCGGCCTGCTCCGCAACGCGGGCATCACCGCGGTCCGCTACCCCGGCGGTGGCTACGCCGACGGCTACCACTGGCAGACCCACACCGTCGAGGGCGGCGGGTTCGTGGCACCCAATACCGAGTTCGACAAGTACGTCGCCACCGTGCACGCGGCCGGCGCCGAGCCGATCATCACCGCCAACTATGGCTCGGGTACGCCGCAGGAAGCCGCCGACTGGGTCCGGTACGCCAACATCACCAAGGGCTACGGCATCAAGTACTGGGAGATCGGCAACGAGCTGTACGGCAACGGCCAGTACGGCGCCACCTGGGAGACCGACCACCACGCCAGCCACAGCCCCACGACGTACGCCACGAACCTGCTCGACTACATCAGCGCGATGAAGGCGGTGGATCCCAGCATCAAGATCGGCGCGGTGCTCACCACGCCGGGCGCCTGGCCGGACGGCATCGTCGGCCCCGGCGACACGATGGACTGGAACCACAGCGTGCTGTCGGTCGCCGCCGCCAAGATCGACTTCGTGATCGTGCACAACTACCCGTTCAGCACCAGCGAGGCCGAGTTACTCGGCAAGCCGCAGGCCGAGGCGCCGAACATGGCCGCCGCGTTGCACTCGCTGATCAACCAGTTCGCTGGCGCGAACGCCCGCAACATCGGTATCGCGGTCACCGAGGGAAACTCCCAGTTCGACGTGGACACCTCGCCGGCCGGCCTGTACGCCCCGGACAACTACCTGACCTGGCTGGAGAACGGCGCGTTCACCCTCGACTGGTGGAACCTGCGTAACGGCACCGACTGCAGCAGGATCACCACCGTCCAGGGCGCGACCGACTACAACGACGGCGGCGTGCTCTCCAGCGGGGCGACCTGCGAGCCCGCGGCCAACACGCCGTTCGCGCCGTACTACGGCATCCAGATGGTGACCAGGCTCGGCGGGCCCCGTGACAGGCTGGTGCCGGCAAGCGCCTCCACCCCGCTGCTGTCGGCGCACGCCGTGAAGCACCCGAACGGCGACGTCGCGGTCATGCTGATCAACAAGGACCCCAACAACAATGTCACGGTCAACCTCTCCTACAACGGGTTCAGCCCGTCGACCGCAACGCCGACCGTCGACTCGTACCTGAAGAACGCCACCTCAATCGGCTCGGCCGCGGCGGGCAGCGCGACCACCCAGACCGTGCCGGCCTACTCCGTCGTGGTCGTCCACCTGCGTCCCGGCAGCGGCCCGACCGGCACCCCGACGCCGACCCCCACCCCAACACCAAGCCCGACTGTGACGCCGAGCCCGACCACCGGGCCCGGTACCTGCCGGGTCAGCTACACCAAGAGCGAGTGGCAGGGCGGCATGGTCGCCGACGTGACGGTCAGCAACACCGGCGGCAGCGCGGTCAACGGCTGGCGGCTGACCTTCACCCTCCCCGGCGACACCAGGGTGACCAACGCCTGGAACGCGACCGTGACGCAGAGCGGCGCCGCGGTCGTCGCCACCGACATGTCCTACAACGGCACCATTCCGGCCGGCGGATCGCAGTCCTTCGGCTTCCAGGGCACCTGGACGAGCAACGACGCGAACCCCACCGGCTTCGCGCTGAACGGATCCGCCTGCACCAGCGGCTGACCCTCCTTCGTACCGAGGGTGGCTGGCCCGTGACCCGGCCGGTGGCGCCGGATGCTGGCCGAACTGGACGGCCGGTACCCGTCCACGGAGGTCGCCGGCGGCTTCACCGGCCGGGTGATCGGCATGTACGCCGCGGCCGGGACGGTCCGGTTCGACTGGTTCGAGTACGGACCGGCCGGGGAGGGCGTACAGCCGCGGTGAGCCCGGCCGGGCAGGCTAACCTTGCGCTGACGACGCGTCGCCCGGACCTGGGCGGTGGAGAGGGGGCGGATTGGCGGAGCCGGTGTCGGGCGAGCAGGACGCGGCCCCGGAGCGCCCGCCAGGCGATCCGGCCAGACCGGTGACGATCTCCTACATCGCCGAGTCCGCCGGGGTGTCGGTCCCGACGGTCTCGAAGGTCATCAACGGCCGATCGGGCGTGGCGGCGGACACGCGAGCCCGGGTCGAGGCCCTGATCAAGCAGCACGGATACCGCCGGCCGGAGCTGGGCAGCCGCAGCAACATGATGGAGCTCGTCTTCGACGAGGTCGACATGTGGGGCGTCGAGATCATCCGCGGCGTGACGCAGTCGGCCCGCGCGCACGGCGTCGGGGTCATGCTCACCGAGTTCGGACCGCGGCGCGACGTGGCCCGCTATCAGATCGACGACACCCTGTCCCGCCGCCCGGCCTGCGTGGTGACGGTGGCCCAGCTCTCCGACGAGCAGCGCGAGCAGCTGCGCGCCAAGGGAATCCCGTTCGTGGTCTTCGATCCCACCGTCGGGCTGCCGGACGGCGTCCCGTACGTGGGGGCGACGAACTGGAACGGCGGCCGGTCCGCCACCCACCACCTCATCGAGCTGGGGCACCGCCGCATCGCCATGGTCGCCGGCCCGGACCGGGTCCTGTTCTGCCGGGCCAGGCTGGACGGCTACCGCGCCGCCATGGAGGCCGCCCGGCTGCCGGTCGACCCCGCCGCCGTCGTCCGCACCGACCTCACCCGGGACGCCGGCCACGCCGCGGCGCTCGAACTGCTACGCCGCCGGGAGCGCCCCACCGCGATCCTCACCTGCAACGACCTGCAGGCGCTCGGCGTGTACCAGGCGGCGCAGGCGGTGGGCCTGCGGATCCCCGCCGACCTGAGCGTGGTCGGCTTCGACGACCTCCCGATCGCCGCCCTGATCGATCCGCCCCTGACCACCGTCCACCAACCGCTCACCGAGATGGCGGTCGCCGCCACCGAGCTGGCCATCGCGCTGGGGCGCGGCGAGCAGGCATCCCGCCTCGGGCTGGAGCTGGCGACGACACTGACCATCCGGGAGAGCACGGCCCCACCCGCTACCGGCCGGTGAGGGCGTCGCCGGCCGGTGCCGTGACAGGACCTCCGGCGCGCGACGGGTGCCGGCAGCGACGGTAACGGTGCCAGGATGGTCCGGTGATCGAGTTGGTTCCGCCGATGAGCGGCAGGGGGTGGCGGGTCAGCGCGGGGAGCTTGCTCAGGGTGGTGGATGTGGAGGGCGGCCAGTCCGGCGATGTGTTCGCGGTGGCGGCCGACGATCTGCGGGACGGGCTGAGCAACGGTCGTAGCTTCGACTATGGCGGCACGATCCGGTTGTCGACCGGGTCGCGGTTGTACTCGCGGCGTAGCCGGCCGTTGTTGAGGATTGTTGAGGACGAGGTCGGCGTACATGATTTCCTGTTCGCGCCGTGCAGCCAGGAGATGTTCGAGATCTCCCACGGGGCCACCGGACCGCATCCGAACTGTTTCACGAACCTGTGTACGTCGCTGGCGGCGTTCGGGGTTCCGGCGGAGACGGTGACGGTGGCGTTCAACGTGTTCTTCAACGTGAGCGTCGGCGCCGACGGGCTGCTGGAGATCCGGCCACCGGTCTCCACGGCTGGGCAGGGACTGACATTCCTTGCCGGGCGGGACG
>Ga0081455_10000868_pt1 | contig 39013 bp, 40 predicted proteins | sample TabmetS3T2R1_FD_70207 | JGI IMG/M metagenome (GOLD analysis project Ga0081455, IMG submission 70207) | Tabebuia heterophylla rhizosphere microbial communities from the University of Puerto Rico - S3T2R1 | ecosystem: Host-associated > Plants > Roots > Rhizosphere ... | reverse complement strand
TCGCCCGCACTCCGGGGCGGGAGACCAACGCGGGCACCGCCGAGCGCGGATACCTGCACTGCGGGCCGAACGGCGCCGGGCACTTCGTGAAGATGGTTCACAACGGGATCGAGTACGGAATCATGGCCGCCTACGCCGAGGGGATGGGCATCCTGCGCTCCGCCAATATCGGCAAGCGGGACCACGCAGTCGACGCCGAGACGACGCCGCTGCAACACCCTGAGCACTACCAGTACGACCTCAACCTGCCCGACATCGCCGAGGTATGGCGGCGCGGTAGTGTCGTGGCCTCGTGGCTCCTCGACCTGTCGGCCGCGGCCCTGGTCAAGGACCCGGCTCTCAAGGGCTTCGAGGGGCGCGTGTCGGACTCCGGCGAGGGGCGATGGACGATCAAGGCGGCGATCGACGAGGCGGTGCCGGCGCCGGTCCTCTCCTCCGCCCTATACGAACGCTTCAGCTCGCGTGGCGAGGCGGACTTCAGCGAAAGCTGCTCTCCGCCATGCGCCACGAGTTCGGCGGCCATCTCGAAAAGTCGTCGGCGTAGCGGGGGCGACGATGAGCAACGCAATCGGACGCCTTCGTATTCTTCGGCGCGACCGGCGACCTCGCGTACAAGAAGATCTTCCCCGCGCTCCAGGCCATGGTGATGCGAGGCCACCTCGACGTGCCGGCGTGGCCAGGGCTGGTTGGGACCTCGAGCAGTTCCGCGCCCGGGCGAAGGGCAGCCTCGACAAGCACGGAGGAGGCGACCCCTCCGTGTTCTCGACGTTGTCCAACCTGCTGCGTTCATAGTCCGCGTCCCGACCAGGCCCATGCGATGCCGGTGGCTGGCTGGTGACCGGGCCGGAGAAGGCGGACCTGCTGGGCGGGGGCCCCGGGTCCTTGGTGCCGCTGCTGGCCCAAAGCAGGTGCTGGGCCCGCGCGCCGGCATTGACCGCGCGCTGCAACCGCGCCGAATCCAGCAACTCCCGATACGCCGTGTAGGCGCGCCAGGCGACCGCGATGCCGAGCTGGTTGCTCAGCGCGCTCGAAACCTTTCCGCAGACCGCGCGGCTGACGAAGAGGGAGGCGACCGAGGCCACCGCCGGGTTCAGGCCGGCTTCGATGCGCCGCTCGAGCAGCGTGACGTTGACCGGAACATCGGCGAAATCGCTCCCAATGGCCGGCAGTCCCTCCGCGGTGCCTGGAATCTTGATGAACCGGTACGCGCGCACGCTGGTGGAGATCGCACGCTGCTGCCAGCGTCCTCTTCGTGTCATGGGCCAGAAGTGGCGAGACCTCGAGGCACACCCAGCCGTCCACGTCGTCGGTCCGCGCGAAGACGGGCCGGACAAGCTGCGCGGCCCGGGTCAGTTCCGCAGGGCCAGTTCGAGGAACAGATCCTCTGACGATCTGGCCGACATCGCTTTCCGGGCGGTGTCCACATCATAGCTGGCGCTGTTCCTGATCGCATGAGCCCCGTTACCGACAGCTGTTCGACGTACTGTCGCAGCATGCCCCGGTCCAGGAGCTCGCGGGTGGCTCCCCTGATCCGGAACAACGGGTACAGCCAGAAGATGAGCGGGCCGTTGCTGATGAACGGGACTAATACCTGCGCCTCGTACTCGAACCACTTGTCGTGTAATGCCCTGTCGCGGGTGTTCTGCTGGTTACGGCTCGCGCACTCACGGAGTGGGGGTTCCCGCCACGCGTCGCGACCGTCTATGACACGTTTCGACTGTCTGTAAGACCGAACGAGTAATGGCGAGCCGCGGCGCGCTGATGGCACAACAAGTGGTGTCATGAACCAGACCTCGCGCGGGTCGACCAGATTACGAGGCCGCCGGGCGCAACCGCCCGTATGCGTCACGCGCGTCATACGCACACGGCATGTGCCCACTAAACCGGGCTGCGCGTCGCCATGCTCCTCCGTGAACCGGTCTCAGCCGAGACCATTCGACTCGCGACCTGCGCGGCCCAATAGCTCTTCACCCTACACAGCTCTCAGTGAGAGCGCGTCGCCGGTTTAGGCGCACGCAGAAGGAGAAGTCGCCATGAGGAAGGTCCTGGTAGTCGCGGTCGGGATACTCGCCCTTTCTGCCATCGGGACGGTGGTCTTCGCGCAACGACAGCAGACGAACACAGCGTTGGCGAGGCAACGCTATCTACCGGAGTACACCAAGGAGGGCGATCTGATACTGCCGAAGAATTTCAATGAGTGGGTGTACGTCGGCTCACCGCTCACTCCAAACGCGCTCAACAACGGCAAGGCCAATTTCCCCGAATTTCACAACGTCTACATCGAACCCGGCTCGTACGAGATCTACAAGAAGACAGGTGAGTTCCCGGAGGGGACGATCTTCTTCAAGGAACTGCAGCTGACGGTCCCAGCCCAGAACCCGGATGGATCGCGCACCGAGCCCTCCGGGCGAGGCTACTTCCCCGGAAAGCTGAACGGCGCCGACGTTACGGTCAAGGATACCAAGCGCTATGCCGACACCGGAGGCTGGGGTTACTACAACTTCAATCACCACGAGCCGAAGGCAGCAACGGCCAAGGTGAGGCCCAAATCCGAGTGCGCCTTTTGCCATATCGCCAGCGCCAAGAAAGATGAGGTTTGGACCCAGTTCTATCCGCTGCTGGACAAATAAATCGTCAACGAACGTGACCGGTTCGCCAACACAGGGAGCAGCGGCATGAGAATCGTCGGTGCCTTGAGCGCCGCCCTGGCGGGATTGTCCGTGATCGGCGCCGTCAGTGCCTATGGGCAGATCGATACGCGATCACAGTACGGCGGAACGACTGCGGCCGTTGTCGACGACAAGGGAAACCTGCGCGTGCCTGCCGACTATCAGACCGCTTATCAGATGCTGGGAAGCTGGGCAGTGGCTGCAGACGACGGTCCGGGCTCAAAGGAGATGCACGTGGTCTATGCATCGCCCGGAACCATCGCCGCGTACCGCAAGAACGGACACTTTCCCGACGGCACCGTTCTCGTGAAGGAAGTGTTCAAAGCGACTACGAAAGCTATGACAACCGGAACGGTAAGCAGTGCCGGCACCCTCGCTGGCTGGTTCGTCATGGTGAAAGATGACGTCGGCCGATTTCCCGAGAACAACCTTTGGGGCGAAGGCTGGGGCTGGTCCTGGTTCGATGCTGCCAATCCGGCCAGGACTACCTCGAAGGACTTTCATACTGATTGCCTGGGTTGCCACGTCCCAGCCAAGGCGACGGGTTGGATCTATGTCCTCGGCTATCCCGGATTGAAGAAATAGGTGCGAAATCTCCAAAAGTTGGGGCGTCGATGAGGGCCGGACGCGTCAGGAATGTCCAGTTCGGCGAATCAGCATGAGCTAATGAAAGGACACGTGTGATGGCACTTCGAAAGGGGGTAAAAGGGTTTGGAATGCCTTGGGAGGACCAGTACGGTTACGCCCAAGCCGTTAAGGTCGATGACACAATCTACGTATCGGGTCAACTGAGCCATGATGACCAGGGGAATATGGTTGGCGCGGCGCCGCTCGATGACAGCGGCAAAATCCGCGACCACTCGAATATGGAGATCCAGATGCGCCAAGCCTACGCGAATGCAACGAAGATTCTCAGTAAGTTCGGCGCTACGCTGGATGACGTGGCAGAGGAAGTCCTCTACGTCACAGACATGGATACAGCGTTCGCCGCGGCTGGCCCGGTTCGGAAAGAAGCGTATGGGTCGGAAAGGCCCGAAGTGGCAAGTACGATCGTGGTAACGCCCCGATTGGCGCTGCCAACACAACTGATTGAGATCAAGTTCGTGGCGAAGATTCAATAGGCTCGCTACGACGGCGCATAGGAACGATTGACGCCACCTTCGCGGGGGCGGCCGGCGGCGTCGCGGCTCCCCGGCGAGCCCGGGCGGCGGGCCTGAAACGGCGCGTCCGCTGGCCCGCAGTGGTCCGGCCCCGCCGCGGGGCGGTCAAGGCGCGGATGCAAGGGAGCCAGAGTGAGGCTTCGAGGGGCTGAGCGAGCGGGGAGTCTACCCGATTGCGGCCGAGGCGGATGGGGCAGGGCCGGGCGGCTCGGGAGCCCCAGAGCGGCGAAGGTGACGAGCAAGCGAGGACATCGAGGGCGAACACGCGGTGCATCAACGCTGGCCAGCTCCAGGCGCGCGTGAGGACGACAGCGGAGGGCCCGGCCTCGCGGGCGTTGCCAACAGGGGCCGGGCGGACGACCTGCGCGCGCTAGCGCGCAGGCGGGGCGAGGCGCCGTGATACAGGAGCAAGTTCACCTTGGGCCGGGGAATGAGGGCTGCCAGCTTCTCCAAGAATTCGATGGGCTCGCGGCGGTCTAACCGGCCGCTGGCCCCCGCTGCGTAGCCCTCGAAAAGCGCTAACGCTGGATTATCTCGTGCTGCTCAGAGACGGAAGCCTTGAAGAGCTGCGTGACGCCATCGCGCGATGGCCTTCGCGGCGAGCGGAGCGAACCGGCGGCCAGGATCGGACGCTTCCTCCGAGACCGCGGCGATCCGGCCCGCCGCATCGATCCGCTCACCGCCGAGGAGTAGGCGCGGCTCCTCGGGACAGCGCGGCATTCGTATCCGCGCCACTTTTCGCTGCTGCTCTGCGCGCTGCGGACCGGGATGCGCCTCGGCGAGCTCCTCGGGCTTGAATGGGGTGATATCGACGGGCCGGTTCATCGAGGTACGCCGCGGTCGAGGGAGGGCGGATCGAGCTCCCCAAGAACGGCAAGATCCGTCGCGTCGATCTGTCGCTGCTGCTCGGCGAGACGCTCGAGAAGCTCCGCGTGCGTCGGGCCGAGGAGGTCCTGGCGAAGGGCTGGAAGCAGGGTCGCGTGGGTGTTCTGCAACGAGGAGGGGCGGCCGATCTGGAAGTCAGACTTCGAGCGGCGCGTCTTCCACAAGGCCCTCGAGAAGGCCAGGCTCCGGCGGATCCGCTTCCACGATCTCCGCCATACGTTTGCCTCCTGCCTGCTCCAGAACGGGGAGTCGATCGTCTACGTGAAGGACCAGCTCGGGCACCACTCGATCAAGGTAACGGGGGACGTCTACGGGCACCTCGTGCCCGGGGCGAACAAGGCGGCGGTGGATCGGCTCGACCAGCAGGCGCTGGCGGCCCTGGCGGCGCTCGAGATGCGCAACCCGGCGCAACCCCCGCGCAACCTGGAGCCCGCCGAACACACGCGCGGGGTCACGGATCGCTCCGTAACCCCGCGTCAAGATTTGGTGGAGCTGAGGGGGCTCGAACCCCTGACCCCAAGACTGCCAGCCTTGTGCTCTCCCAACTGAGCTACAGCCCCACCGCGCCGCCCAGCTTATCCAGGCGACATACTTTTGTCAAGAACGACGTGGACTTGCGGCGTGCTACGCGCCCGCCGCCTGCTTGGCCGCGTTGAGTGCGGCGTCGTAGTTGGGCTCGGTGGTGATCTCCTTGACGTACTCGGCGTGCTTCACCTTGCCGTCCTTGCCCACCACGAACACGGCGCGCGCGAGCAGCCCGGCGAGCGGGCCTTCCTTCACGAGAACGCCGTAGCTCTGCGCGAAGGACCGGTCGCGGAAGTCGGAGAGTGTCTTCACCGATGTGGCGCCCGCCGCGCCGCACCAGCGCTTCTGCGCGAACGGCAAGTCCATGCTGACGGTCCACACCTCCACACCGCCACCGAGCCTGCCCGCTTCCTGGTTGAACCGGCGCGTCTCGGTGTCGCACACCGGCGTGTCGAGCGACGGGACCGCGGCGAGCACGATGACCTTGCCCTGGGCCCCGCTGAGCTTCACCGGCTGCAGGCCGTTGTCCACCGCGGTGAAGTCGGGAGCGTCGGCGCCCGGCTTGATCTCGGGGCCGCTCAGCGTGATCGGGTTGCCCTTGAAATTGACCGCACCTGCTCTCTCGGCCATGAAGCACCTCCGGGTTGACGGCGAGGAACACCGGGTTGATCGATTACCCTTGCAAGCCTACACCAAGCCCGGCGGCGCGAACAGCGCCGCGCCCGTTCCTGGCCCACGAGCGGTCGGCACGCTAGAATGAGCCCGGTCGCCGGAGTGGCGAAACTGGCAAACGCGCCGCACTCAAAATGCGGTGTCCGCAAGGGCCTGCGGGTTCGAGTCCCGCCTCCGGCACCATCCCTTCATCGGCGCGCCGAGCCGCGTGCCCCGAGGTGAGCGAGCGTGAGCACCGAGACGCGCAGCGCCCTGCTCGACGGACGCGTGGCAGTCGTGACCGGTGGCTCCCGGGGCATCGGGCGCGGCATCGCGCTTCGGCTGGCCCGGGACGGCGCGGACTGCGTCATCACGTACCGGCGCAACGAGGCGGCGGCCGCGGACGCGGTCGCCGCGGTGATCGCGCTCGGCCGGCGCGCGCACGCCGAGCGGCTCGATCTCGGCGAGCCGGAGCAGGTCGGGCCCGTCTTCGAGCGCATCGCCAGCGTGTTCGGGCACGTGGACGTGCTGGTCGCGAACGCGGCGGCCGCCGCCTTCCGGCCCATGCTGGAGCAGAAGCCCCACAACGTCCGCCGAACCTTCGCGATCTCGGTCGATTCCTTCGTGGCGATGGTCCAGGCCGCGGTGCCGCTCATGCAGGGGCGAAGCGGCCGGATCGTGCTGATCTCCGGCGTCGACAGCTTCCAGGCCATGACCGGCCACGGCGTCCTCGGCGCGGCGAAGGCGGCCGCGGAGGCGCTGGTTCGCGGGCTCGCGCTCGAGCTGGGGCCGCTCGGGATCACGGTGAACGCGGTGACGCCGGGCTTCATCGAGACCGACTCGTCGACGTACTACGTCACCGAGGGGCTCGGCCTCGACTACCAGCGGGCCACCGGCCGCTTGCTCGCGGCCACCCCGGTGCGCCGGCACGGCACCCCCGAGGACGTTGCCGGCCTCGTCGCCTACCTGGCCTCGGAGGCTGCGTCGTTTCTCACCGGCCAGTGCATCGTGATCGACGGCGGCCTCACCATCACGTCGCCCATGACGCGTCTGGAAGGCGAGTCTTAGAGCGGCCGGTTCCGCTGGTCCATCGTGTAGACTGGCTGACATGCCTTCGTCGTGGTTCGAGCCGCTGCAGGCCCGGGCGGCCCATCAGACCGAGGCGGCGACCGAGAGCCGCGCCGCGCTCGCCGAAGCCGCCGCGGTGGCCGCCTCGCGCGCGGCGCCCGCGCTGCTCGCGATGCAGAAGCCGGACGGCTACTGGGTCGGCGATCTGCTGGCCGACACCACCCTCGAGTCCGATTACGTCCTGCTCCAGCTCTGGCTCCATCCGCCGCAGGACGGCGTGTGGAAGCCGCCGTCGTGGAGCCGCATCCAGCGCGCGCGCCAGGCGATCCTCGAGCGGCAGCTGCCCGACGGCGGCTTCGAGATCTACCCGGACGGCCCCGCCGACGTCAACGCGACCATCAAGGCCTACCTGGCCCTGAAGCTCGCCGGCCTCGACGTGCACAGCGAGCCCCTGCGGCGCTCGCGTGAGGCGATTCTCCGGATGGGCGGGCTGCAGGAGGCCAACAGCTACGTCCGCATCAACCTGAGCCTGTTCGGGCTCTACCCCAAGCGCCACGTGCCCACCATCCCGGTCGAGCTGTCGCTGGTGCCCGGCGGCCTCATCTACGAGATGTCGTCGTGGACGCGCGCGATCGTGATGCCACTCTCGATCATCCAGGCGCGGACCGACACGCGCCCGGTGCCGTCCGGCTTCGATCTCGAGGAGCTGGTGCTGCCCGGCAAGAGCTTCCGGCTCCCCAAGCGCGATCGTCTGTCCGCGCTCTTCCGCCAGCTGGACGTCGCGTTGAAAGTGTGGGAGCACCGCGGGCCCGAGATGATCCGCAAGCCGGCCATCCGGGAGGCGGAGAAGTGGATCCTCGACCGCACCCGCAACAGCGACGGCCTCGGCGCCATCTACCCGTCGATGATGTACCTGATCATGGCCCTCGACGCGCTCGGCTACCCGCGCGATCATCCCGATCTCATCGAGGGCCTCCGGCAGTTCGAGGGTCTGCTGACCGAGACTCCGGATCAGTTCTACTTCCAGCCCTGTGTCTCGCCGGTCTGGGACACCGCGATTGCGATGTTCGCGCTCGGCGAGATGGGCGCCGTCGAGCCCGCCCCGATGCGGCGGGCCGCCGACTGGCTCATCGTCCGGGAGATCCGCCGGCGCGGCGACTGGTCGGTGAAGCGGCCCGATCTGGAGCCGTCGGGCTGGGCCTTCGAGTACGCGAACGAGCACTATCCCGACATCGACGACACCGCGATGGTGCTTCTGGCGCTGCAGCACGCGACCGCGTCGGACCCGGACGCGCAGGCCCGCTGCGAGCGGCGGGCGGTGAGCTGGCTCGTGGGCATGCAGTCGAGCGATGGGGGCTGGGCCGCCTTCGACGCCGACAACAACTGGGCGTTCCTGAACCGCGTGCCCTTCGCCGACCACAACGCGATGCTCGATCCGTCGTGCCCCGACATCACCGGGCGTGTGCTCGAGTGCCTCTGCCGTCGCGGGTTCAAGCTCGCGGACCAGCCGATCGAGCGCGGGGTCGGGTTCCTGCTCGAGACGCAGGAGCGGGACGGCAGCTGGTACGGCCGCTGGGGTGTGAACTATCTCTACGGCACCTTCCTGGCCCTGCGCGGGCTTCGGGCCGCTCAGGATCCGAGCGCCGCGAAGGCGATGTGGAAGGCGGGCAAGTGGATCGCCTCCGTGCAGAACGAAGACGGCGGCTGGGGCGAGAGCTGTGCCAGCTATCACGAGGCGCGCTTCGTGCCGGCTTCGAGCACGCCGTCGCAGACCGCGTGGGGGCTCCTGGGGCTCGTGGCCGCGGGCCAGGGTGACGGGGAGGCGCTGGCCCGCGGGGTGCGCTACCTGGTCGACACGCAGAAGCCCGATGGCACCTGGGACGAAAGCCTCGCCACCGGCACCGGCTTCCCCAACGTCTTCTACCTGCGCTACACGCTCTACCGCGACTACTTCCCGCTGCTGGCGCTGGCGCAGGCGCGCCGCTCGATCGAGGACGCCGAGCGCACCCTGCGCCTGGTCCAGGAAACCGAGCAGTCGCGCCGCTGAGCGCGACGCGGCCGCCCGGGTCGTCCGCCTAGGCTCCCGACACGGAGGCCTCGGCCAGCAACGGCCGGCTGGCCGGCGCCTCTGCGGACTCCAGCGCCACCGCGGCCGCGTAGATCGTGGCCGCGATCCGCACCGCGTCGTTGACGTGATCCGCGGTCAGCCCGCTTTCGGTCACCGTCTTCTCGTGGGCACGCACGCACATCTCGCACCCGTTGATCGCGCTGACCGCGAGCGACATCAGCTCGAAGTCGGCGCGATTGGTGGCGGGCTGCATGAGCCGATTCATCCGCAGGCCAGCCGGCTTCTCGCCGTAGATGGGCTTGCCCACCATGTGGCGGAAGCGATAGTAGACGTTGTTCATCGCCATGAGCGAGGCGGCCGCCTTGGCGTCGTCGACCACCGCGGGGCCGGCCGCCGCACTGGCCGCGGCCAGCACCGCCTCCCGGAGCCGCGGGTGGCGGGCGGCGACCGCCGCGGCCGCCGCCACGCCCCAGCGCTGCGAGTCCGAGAGCGAGCCTCCACGCAGCACCGCTTGCAGGTTCAGGCGGATGTCCTTCGCGGTGTCGGGGACCGACGCCCGCAGCTGCTCGAAGGCGTCCACGTCAGGCCACCTGCAGGGTCGGCTCGCCCGCCTTCCAGTTGCAGGGGCACAGCTCGCCGGTCTGCAGCGCGTCGAGCACCCGGAGCACCTCGTCGACGTTTCGGCCCACCGACAGGTCGTTCACGCTGGCCCAGCGGATGACGCCCTGCGGATCCACGATGAAGGTGGCTCGCAGCGGTACCCCCTCGCCCCGGTGCAGGATGCCGAGCGCATTCGACAGCTCCCGCTTGGTGTCGGCCAGCATCGGGAAGGGCAGACCCTTGAGGTCGGGATGGTCGCGCCGCCACGCCAGGTGGACGAAGTGCGTGTCGGTGCTCATGCCCAGCACCTGGGCATCGCGCTCGCGAAAATCCTCGTAGCGGTTGCCGAACTCGGCGATCTCGGTGGGACAGATGAAGGTGAAGTCCATGGGCCAGGCGAAGAGGCCGAGCCACTGGCCCGGGTAGCTCTTGTTGCCGATCTGCATGAATTCACGGCCCTTCTCGAGTCCAACGGCGGCCTGCAGGTCGAAGTCGGGCAGACGGTCTCCAACGGTCAGCATCGTGACGTCTCCTTGTATGTGATTGTGGGTGCCTCGGGTGTTTCGGGTTCCCTACTTCAGATGCTTAGGGAACCCTAATGGATGCGGGCGGGCGGTCGATGGAGGGGGTCGGGCTCAGCGGAGCGTCGCGAAGATCTGCCGGGCCAGGAGGGGCAGGTCGGGATCGCGGGCCCCCATGAGGAGCACCGTGTCGCCCGGCCGGGCTTCTCGACCCACCCAGTCGACCACCGCCATGTGGTCGGCCGCGTAGCCACAGCGAAGCGCGGGGGACAGGTCGTCCGCGAGCATCCGGCTCGACACGTCCTTTGCCACGGTGCCGCCGGCGTAGAAGATCTCCGCGTAGCACAGGCGGTCTTGTGGGCGGAGCACCTGCGGCAGCAGATCCCGCAGCTCCGGCCGAAGGAACCGGGCGGGTCCGAAGCCGTGGGGCTGGAACACCGCGAGCACGCGCGCCGCCCCGGCCTGCGCGGCCGCGATGGCGGCGCGCAGCTTCTCGCCGTTGTGGGCGTAGTCGTCGACGACGCGGATCCCGCTCGGCGTCACGCCGACGATCTCGAAGCGTCGCGCCACGCCCGGGAAGCGCGCCAGCAGCGCGGACACGGTCTCCGGCGCGATCCCGAGCTCGAGCGCGATCAGTGCGGCCGCCGTCGCGTTCTCCGCGTTGTGCCGGCCGGGCTGCGGCACGTCGATGGCCAGCGCCCCGCCGTCGAGGAGCAGGCGGCCGCGAGCCCGGTGCGGCCCGGTGCTGTCGATCTCGAGCCGAGCATCCGCCGCGGGATCGGTCCCGTAGGTGCGCGCGCCCACCAGGCGCCCCAGCTCGGCCGCTTCCGCCGAGGCAGCGTTGACGAACAGCCGGCCCGAGCGCTTGGCGAAGGCCTCGAACTGCGGCCGGAGCGCGTCGACCTCGCCGTGGTCGCGGCTGATGTTGTGGATCAGGCCGATGGCGGCGTGATACCCGGTCAGCGTGCCGTCGGACTCGCAGGCCTCGGCCGCCACCGGGCCGTCGGCTCTGCCCGGGAGGAAGCAGCCGTTGCCGCCCTCGCCTGCGAGGGCCGCGCCGCCCAGGATGGTGGCCGGCAGCCCGGCCTCCCGGGTGATCCAGCCCACCATGCCGGTGACGGTGCTCTTGCCGCTGGTCCCCGCGATCGCCACGCCGGGCCGGCCCGCGTCGACGACCTCGGCCAGCAGCGCCGGGCGCGGGACGCGCTCGAGGCCGAACGCCCGAGCGGCCCGGGCCTCCGGGGTATCGGCCTCGACGGCGGTGGAGAAGATGAACCGATCCAGATCGGCGGTGATGGCCGAGCCGTCCTGCGGCATGACCTCGATCCCGAGCGCGCGCAGACGGGCCGCCACGTCGGCGTTCTTTCCCTGGTCGAAGGAGCGGTCGGAGCCTTGAACGGCGTGGCCTTGGGCCCGCATGAGCTGAGCGAGCGGGTTCATCCCGACGCCGGCGATGCCCGAAAAGTGATACCGCACGGATCAATCGTCCCACGGAATGCCCGAGGAATTGACCACTGAGTGACCGGCGGAGTTTCGCCCACCCGCCAGGGCGGGACGCCCGGAGCACCGATCCAACTATCCGATGTTCTTGGGGGGCGGGCGTGGCATCGCGCTTGCGATGGAGCGCGGCCCAGGGAGGAGGCCATGGACACAGCCGAGGCATCAGCGGTCATCGTGAAGGGCCGCTTCTGCGGCGCTCCCAACACCGCCAGCGGCGGCTACGTGGCCGGGCTCCTGGGACAGCACCTGAGCGGCGCGGCGCGGGTGAGCCTGGACGTGCCCATTCCGCTGGACCAGGCGCTCGCGATGGAGCGCGTCCCTGACGGCGGCATCGTGCTGACGGACGGCGTGGCGACGCTGGCCCACGCCACGCCGGCCACGCTGCAGCTCGAGCCGCCGGTGCCGGTGTCCTACGCCGAGGCGGAGTGGGCCTCGGAGCGTTATCTCGGCTTCACCGAGCACGCCTTCCCCCACTGCTTCGTGTGCGGGCCGGCCCGCGATTGGGGCGATGGCCTCACGATCCATCCCGGGCCCATTCCCGGCCGGCACCTGGTCGCCTCACCGTGGGCGCCGGATCCCAGCCTCTTCGACAAGCACGGGGCGGTGCGGGCCGAGTTCGTCTGGGCGGCGCTCGATTGTCCCGCGGGATTCGCGCTGCTCGAGGCCTTCGGCCGCCGTGCGCTGCTGCTCCGGCAGCTCACTGCACATCTGATTCGACCGCTACACGTGGGCGCGCGCTGGGTCGTGATGGGATGGCCCTTCGCGGCGGAGGGCCGGAACCTTCTGGGCGCCTCCGCGATCTTCTCGGAGACCGGCGAGCTTCACGCCCTCGCCTCGGCGGTGCTCGCCTGCGCGGACTGAGCTAGCCGGGTGCGGCCGGCCTCCGCCGGACGAGCTGCATGCTCGTCATGGTGAGCACGGGCTCGCCGTTCTGGTTGAGGGTGGTCCAGTGCAGGCGCACCAGGCCCCGGTCCGCCTTCGACGCCGACGGCCGCTGCTCGACGACACGGACGACCGCCCGCAGCGTATCGCCGGGCCGGACGGGTCGCAGCCACCGCAGCTCGTCCGCCCCTGGTGAGCCGAGGCTGCAGGCAGCGAGCGCCCGGGTCTGGGCGAAGAGGCGGAACGTGAGCGCCATCGTGTGGAAACCGCTCGCGATCAGGCCGCCGAAGATCGACTGCTTCGCGGCCTCCACGTCCAGATGAAAGGGCTGGGGATCGAAGGCCAGCGCGAAGTCGAGAATCTGGGCTTCGGTGATGGTGACGCCCTCGGTCCGGAACTCTCGGCCAGGAGTGAAGTCCTCGAGGTAGAAAGCTTCGCTCACGCTACGACTGGGCCGAGACCGCGTCCAGCGTCTTCTGGATCTGGGCCTTCGGGACCGCCCCGATGAGCTGATCCCGCACCGTGCCGTCCTTCACGAACAAGATGGTCGGAATGGACCGGATGCCGTAGCGGGCGGCGAGGCCGGGGTTCTCGTCCACGTTCACCTTCGCGAGCGTCACCGCGCCGTTCGAGGCACGCGCCAGGTCTTCCAGCACCGGGGCAACCGCCCGGCAGGGACCGCACCACTGCGCCCAGAAGTCCACCATCATCAGACCTTCGGTGGCGACCAGCGCCTCGTCGTAGCTCTTCTCGTCGAGGTGCCGCAGCCAGGGGGTCTCGTCGGTCATGATTTGTCCTCCCGCCCATTGGGATGTCCGACGGCGTCCGGACGATGCAGCGGCGGCCTCCGGTAAGATGGACAGGCCGCCGATGCCCCCCGATCCGGCTCGATCATATTGCCATCGCGCTGCCTCGCGTCGCAGATGCCCCGCCCTCCTGGTCGCCACCCACGGCCGGGGCGCCCTGCTCGGCATTCCGCTGTGCCTACATTCCTCCTGACTTCACGTCGTCCACGGAGGCTCCCATGACCTTTCTTTCGACTGACACGCAGGCCTACCTGCTCGCGCTGGTTGGATCGACCGCGCAATCGGGGCTCCGGCTGGTGCTCCTGCTGATCGGCGCCCTCATCGCGGCGCGCGTGCTCCGGAGTCTCATGCGCCACCTCGAGGGTGCGCTGGTCCGGGCGGGCGAGCGGACGGGCGCCCTACCCGGGGCCACGCACTCGCGGGTGGCCACGCTCACCGGTGTGCTCCGGGCCCTGGCGCTGGTCGTGTTGTGGTCGGTAGTCGCAGTGATCGCACTGTCTCAGCTCGGCCTCGACGTGCGCCCGATCCTCGCCGGGGCCGGCATCGTGGGCCTGGCCGTCGGCTTCGGCGCGCAGTACCTCGTGCGCGACGTGATCGCGGGCTTCTTCCTCGTGCTCGAGGACCAGGTGCGGGTCGGGGACGTGGCGGTGGTCAACGGTACGGGTGGCCTGGTGGAGAGCGTCACGTTTCGCACGATGGTGCTGCGCGACATGGCGGGGACCGTGCACATCTTCCCCAACGGCAGCGTCACTACGCTCGCCAACATGACGAAGGGCTGGTCCGCGTACGTGGTCGACGTGGAGATCGGCTTTCAGGAGGATCCCGACCGGGTGATCGCGATCATGCGCCGGGTCGGGGAGGACCTGCGGGAGGATCCGACGCACGCCGCGCTCATCCTCGAGCCCATCGAGATGTTCGGCGTGGATGCCTTCAAGGAGGGCAGCGTCGTGATCAAGGCGCGGCTCAAGACGCAGCCGATCCAGCAGTGGAATGTGGGCCGCGAGTATCGGCGGCGCCTCGTGCTCGCGCTCGCCGCCGAGGGCATCGACGCGCCTCCCCGTATCATCCGCATCGTGGAGCCGGGCAGACCGCTGCCGGTGCTGCTGATGCAAGGTACTGCCACATTGAACGCCGACCGCTGACAGTCCCTGTCACCGGCATCCGCCAAAGTGCTATGTAAGCCGCTGATTTAGCGGGCGACAATCGTGGTCCGCTTCTTGAAGTTCTGCCGTGCCGCGGCGGGAGGCCGGCACGCATGAACCTCAGCGGACTCGGGCGGATGTTCTCCAGCGATCTGGCGGTCGATCTCGGCACCGCCAACACCCGCCTCTACGTGCGCGGTCAGGGAGTGGTCCTCGACGAGCCCTCGGTGGTGGCGGTGGACGGCAGCGGCGCCGTGCAGGCTGTCGGCAACGCGGCCAAGGAGATGCTGGGACGCGCCCCGGGCACGGTCGAGGTGGTGCGGCCCCTGCGCCACGGCGTGATCGCCGACTTCGATCGCACCCAGAAGATGTTCCGGTATTTCATCAACAAGACGCGCCGGAGCTGGAGCTTCGTGCAGCCGCGGCTGGTCATCGTCACGCCGGCCGGTATCACGCAGGTCGAGCGCCGCGCAGTGCGCGACGCGGCCCGCCAGGCCGGCGCGCGCGAGGTGTATCTCATCCAGGCCTCGATGGCGGCCGCGCTCGGCGCCGGCCTGCCCGTGTCCGAGCCCGGTGCCAGCATGATCGTCGACATCGGCGGCGGCACCACCGAGGTGGCGGTGATGTCCCTGTGCGGGATCGTCTATTCCGCATCGCTGCGCACGGCGGGCGACGAGATGAACCAGGCGGTCATCCACTACCTGCGGCGCGCCTACGATCTGCTGGTGGGCGAGCGTCGGGCCGAGGACGCCAAGATCCGCCTCGGCTCCGCCTCCCCCAAGGGCGACGACAACGAGTCGATGGAAGTGCAGGGCCGCGACCTGCTCGACGGCCTGCCGAAGACGGTGGTCATCACCGCGCTCGAGGTCCGCGAGGCCATGCGGGAGCCGGTGGCCGACATCGTGGCCGCAGTGCGCACCTGCCTCGAGCAGACGCCGCCCGAGCTGGCCGCCGACGTCAGCGATACCGGCATCGTGCTGACCGGAGGCGGCGCGCTGGTGCGTGGGTTCGACGCGCTCCTCCATCAGGAGACCGGTCTCCCTATCCGCGTGACCGAGGAGCCGCTGACCTGCGTAGCTCGCGGCGCCGGGATGGTGCTGGACCAGCTCGCCATCCTCAAGCGCGTCGCCATCCCCGCCTGACGCGTCCGCCGGCGGTTGCCGGCCGGCCCTCCCTGGCATACGCTCGGGGCAGTCCATGCGCCCCGGGAGCGTCCCATGACATCGCGGCTCCGCACGTGTCTCCTCTCGACCGGTCTCCTGGCCTTCGGATGCTCGAGCCCCTCGCTCCCGTCCGGCCGCCTCTAGGGCGATGGCTCGCGATCGCTACGGTCTCGCACTGTCCACCGGGTCCGTGGAGGCCGTCTCCGCGTACGTCGACGGCGTGGATCGATTCCTGGCCGCGCACGAAGGCGCCGAGGAATGCTTCGCCCGCGCGGTGGCGGCCGACCCGGACTTCGCGCTCGGCCACCTGGGCCGCGCGCGCAGCCTGCAGCTCGCCGGGCGAGGCGCCGAGGCCCGGACCGCCGCCGCGCTGGCCACCGGGCGCCGCGCCGGGCTCGACCGGCGAGAGCGGCAGCACGTGGAGGCCCTGGCCCTGGTGGTCGAGGGGCAGGGAGCGCGCGCGCTCGAGCTGATCCAGGAGCACCTCACCGAGTTCCCGCGAGACGCGATGGCCCTGGCCGCGGCCAACGGTGTCTACGGCCTGATCGGCTTCAGCGGCCGGCAGGAGCGCAACGAGGAGATGCTGGCTCTCCTGGACGGGCTCGCGCCCGCCTACGGAGACGATTGGTGGTTCCTGGGCGCCCACGGCTTCGCGCGCACGGAGGCGCTCGGCTGGGCGGCCGGCGCGCCGGTGCTGGAGCGCGCGCTCGCGCTCGCGCCTCGCAACGCGCACGCCGCTCACGCGTGGGCCCACGTGCTCTACGAGCGTGGCGACGAGGTGAGCGGGGCGGAGTTCGTGTCGCGCTGGCTCCCCGACTACTCGGAAGCCGCGCCGCTCCACTGCCACATCTCGTGGCATCTGGCCCTCTTCGAGCTGGGCCGCGGCCGGCCCGAGGCCGCCGTGGCGCTCTTCGAGCGCAGCATCCGGCCGGGGCGGTCGCAGGCGGCGCCGTTCTCCACGGTCGTGGACTCGGTCTCGCTCTTGTGGCGCTCTGAGCTGGCGGGCGGCCCGTCGCGGCCGGACGCCTGGGCCGCGGTGGCCACGCATGCCCGCACCTCGTTCCCCTCGATGGGCCTCGCCTTCCTGGACGTACACTGCGCGGCCGCCCTCGCCGCCGCCGGCGACCACGACGGACTCGCCCGATGGGTCTCGCTGATGCGACGAGCCGACGCGGACGGCCGGATCCCGGCCGGCTCGGTGGTGCCCATCGTCGCCGAAGCCATGAGCGCGTTCGCGGCGGGACGGTACGACGACACGATCGCGGCGCTGGCCCCGGTGCTGGATCAGCTCGTTCGGGTCGGGGGCAGCGCCGCCCAGCGCGATCTCTTCGAGCACACGCTGCTGTCCGCCTATCTTCGGGCCGGGCGGCCCGACGAGGCGCGGGCCCTGCTCGCGCGCCGCGGGACGCGGCCGCGCGCCGTGCCGGTGGCCGGCCTGCGATGACCGAGGCGGCACGCGACTACCGGTACGTGGTCGACCGCGACGGGCGGATCTTCCACGACGGCACCGAGATCGTGGACCCCGCCGTGCTGCGCTTCTTCCTGCGGGCGATGACCCGCACCGACGACGGCCGCTGCCTCGTGCTGTGCCAGGGCGAGCGCAACTGGTTCACGGCTCCGGACACCCCGTTCGTGGTGCAGCGGCTACGCCTGGCAATCGAGGACTCGGCGCTGCAGTCGGCGGAGCTCTGCTTTCAGGGCGACTATCGCGAGCCGCTCGATCCGGCCACGCTCGAGACGGAGCGCGACCTGCTCTTCTGCCGGATCCGCGGCGGCGCGTTTCGCGCGCGCTTCGGCCGGGTCGCCGTGCAGCAGATCGCGCCGTTCCTGGTCGACGTCGGCGAGGGCTCGGCGCTCGTGATGGGCGGCCGCCGTCACCCGGTGCGCACCGGCGGCGAGCGCGTCGTCCCGTGACCGCCGGCGGCGCGGCCGGGTGGAGCCGCCGCGATTGGCGGCCGCTGCTGCTGGTCGCCATCGCGGTCGCGGCGGTCGCCTGCGGCGAGACGGTCACCTCGCAGAATGCCTCTCCGGCCGGGACGCGCATCCCCACGCCGCCCAGCACCGCGGACAACCCGGCCCGGCCGGGTGAGCCGGTGGCGGAGCCGGCCACGTTTCACTCCCTCGGCGTGCGCTGGCCGGTGCGAGGTGACGCGAACGCCAACGCGGTGATCGGCGTCCACTACCGGGCGACCGGCGAGTCGGCCTGGCGGGAGGCGCTCGCCCTGTTCCGCACGGATCCCCGCTCGGTGCCCGCGGAGAATCGCGTGCCGGACGGCTGGCTGTTCGCGGGCAGCATCGTGGATCTCACGCCGGGCACCGAGTACGAGATCGCGCTGACGCTCGCCGATCCCGACGGCGGCTCCGTCCAGCGGGCGCTCACCATGCGCACCGCCGCCGAGCCGCGGGAGCCGGCCGGCATGAGGGTCCGTCACGTGGTGCCCGCGGCCCCCGGCGGGGCCGATCCCGGCGCCGGCACGCGAGAGAACCCGTTTCGCGGGCTTCGCGCCGCGCAGGCCGACGCCGCGCCCGGCGATCTGTTCCTGATTCACGCGGGCCTCTACGCGGAAGGCACCTGGACCATCGAGCGCCACGGCACCGCCGCGCGGCCGATCATCTACCGCGGCGCCGGCGACGGAGACGCGGTCCTCGACGGCGGCGGACGCGAGCGCCTGGTGAGCGCGGATCACGTGCGTCACGTCTGGCTCGAGCGGCTCACCCTCCGGCACGCGGCGTACCTCTTCGTCGGGCACTGGGGCGCCCACTTCGTCATCCGGCACTGCCGGCTCGAGGTGACCGGCACCGGCATCACCGCGGTGAACGGCGGCTACGAGGAATCGCGGGGCTTCGTCATCACCGACAACGTGATCGAGGGACCGACCACCTGGCCACGGAGCCGCGGCATCGAAGGCATCAACGGCGTCCTCGTCAGCGGAGCCGGGCACGTGATCGCCTACAACCGGATGAGCAACCTGGGCGACGGGGTGCACGGCACCGAGCACGGTCGCCTCGCCGCGAGCGACATCAACAACAATGACATCGACGCGTCCACCGACGACGGCATCGAAGGCGACTACGCCGACACCAACGTGCGGATCTACCGCAATCGCATCACCAATGCGTTCGCGGGGATCAGCGCGCAGCCGAGCCTCGGCGGACCGATGTACGTGTTCCGCAACGCGATCTACAACGTCCTGTACTCGCCCTTCAAGCTGCACAACGACACCTCGGGCGTGCTGATCTTCCACAACACCTCGGTGCGCGACGGCGTCCCCTGGCTCATCGACCCCGCCGGCGAGACGGTCAACGACGTGGTGACCCGCGACAACCTCTTCATCGGCACGCGCGCCCCCGCGCTGCACACCACCGGCACCATGGTCCGCTGCTTCTTCGACCGCGACGGCTACGGCGGGGCCGGCGGTCCCGGCGCTCCCTATGCGCCCGGCGGCGCGGTGATCGTCGCCTCGCGCGGCAACTTCGCGAGCGGGCTCGAGCCCCCCGGCAATCCCGAGCGGCGCCAGCCGAGCGCCACCGTCGACCTGCGGCTTCAGCCTCGTTCACGGGCGGTCGACGCGGGCGTGCGCGTGCCGAACTTCAACGATGCGTTCACCGGCAAGGGACCCGATCTCGGCTGCTGCGAGATCGGCGAGCCCCTGCCTCACTACGGGCCGAGGTCCTGACCGGCCCGGCGGCCAAGGAGCGATCATGGCGGATCGAGTCGGATTCATCGGGCTGGGCACGATGGGATTGCCGATGGCCACCAACCTCGCGAAGGGCGGCGTGCCGCTCGTGGTGCACGACGCCAGCGCCGCCGCGCTCGCCGCGGCGGCCCGGCTTCCCGGCGCCTCCGCGGCGCGCTCGGTCGCGCAGGTCGCGGAGCAGAGCGCGGTGCTCTTCACCTGCCTGCCCAATGACGCGATCGTGCGCGAGGTCTACCTGGGCGAGGGCGGGATCGCCTCGGCCGCGAAGGCCGGGCTCGTGACGTGCGACTGCTCCACGGTCAGTCCCGGCGTCACGACCGCCCTGCACGCCGCGCTCAAGACCCGGGGGGTGGACCACATGGATACGCCGATGCTCGGCTCGCAGCCGCAGGCGGTGGAGGGGCAGATCTTCTTCATCGTGGGCGGCGCGGGCGAGCGGGTCGCCACCATCGCGCCCTACCTCGAGATCATGGGCAAGCTGCACATGTACGTGGGCGGGTCGAGCATGGCGAACCGCGTGAAGCTGATTCACAACGGGCTCGCCGCGGTGACGTCGGTGGCGGTGGCGGAGGCGCTTGCGATGTGTGTGCAAGCGGGTGTGGATCCCACCACCTTCTACGACGTGGTCCGCAACGGCGGCGGCATGGCGTTCGGCACCTACTTCGACCGGCGCGCCAAGCGTATCTTCGAGGGGGAATTCTCCCCGACCTTCATGCTCGAGCTGATGCGAAAGGACGCCGGGCTCGCGCTGGACCTGGCCCGCGCGGTCGGGGTGCCGGCGCCGATCCTGGAGGAGACCAAGCGGACCTACGACGAGGCGCTCGACAGCGGCTGGGGCCGAGAGGATTTCTCGGCGGTGACGCACGTGGTGGAGAAGCGCATCGGCCGCCGGCTCTCGGCCAAGTAGCGCGTCCCTCACGGCCGGAGTAGGATGGGCGCCGGCCCGCGGCCCATCCGTTCTCTCTCCCCGGGCCCAGGAGGAGATCCCATGGCGGTCGTCGAGGTCGGCCGCAAGGCGCCGGCGTTCACGCTGCCCGATCAGGACGGCACGATGCACCGGCTCGCCGACTATGCGGGTCGGCCGCTGATCCTCTATTTCTATCCCAAGGACGACACGCCCGGCTGCACCCGCGAGGCGTGCGCGTTCCGCGACGCGCTGCCCGAGCTCAAGAAGGGCAAGGCGGCGGTGCTCGGCATCAGTGTCCTCGACGTGGCGAGCAAGGCGAAGTTCGCCCGCAAGCACGACCTCAACTTCCCGCTGCTCGCCGATCCGGATCACAAGGTGGCCGAGCGGTACGGAGCCTGGAAGAAGAAGAGCCTCTATGGCCGGACGTACATGGGCGTGGCCCGCATGACCTATCTCATCGGCCCGGACGGCAAGGTGGCGCGCCGCTGGGACGACGTGAAGGTCGACGGACACGCGGCCGACGTGCGGCGGGCCGTGGACGAGCGGTAGAGCCGGTCGTGGCCGCCGTCGTCATCGGCGCGTACGAAGATGCCGCCTCGGCGGTGACCGCTCTCGGCCGTCGGGACGACACGCGCCGCGCAGCGGTGCTCCCTCGCGCGGCCGTCGACGACGAGGCGCGCGTGCGACTGCGCCAGGCCCAGGTCGAATGTCTCACCACGCTCGAGGCGGGCGATCTCGGGGCGGCCCGCTGGCTCGCCTCGACCCTGGCGGAGGCCGAAGGCTGGGAGCAGGCCGAGCCGCGGCCGGTGGCCGGCGGGGCGACCGCCCCGGGCGACGTGATCGGATGGTGCGAGCTTCGCATCGGCTCGGGCGCCCTGACCACCGATCGGCCGATCATCCAGCTCCACGGCTCGCGTCGCTACATCGCCTCGTTCAACCTGCTGGGCCAGGGGCGGCTGAACCAGGCGTGCGGCGATCTGCTCTACCGCCGGCTGATGGATGAGGGCATCGCGCTCGACGAGGTCTTCGACGTGCTGGTGTGCTCGGAGTCGAAAGCGGTGGGCATGGTGCAGGTGGTGGCGGAGTGCTTCGGCCAGGACCGCTACGTGGTGCTGCGCAAGGCGGTGAAGAACTACATGCCCCGCCGGCCCCGGGAGCCCCTCGTGGAGGAGGCGACGAGCATCACCACCGCGGGCGCGCAATCGCTGGTGCTGGACCCGCTGGACTGGCCGCTGCTGGAGGGGCGCCGAGTGCTGCTGGTGGACGACGTGATCGCCACCGGGGGCACCGCGCGCGCGGCGTGCCGGCTGCTGGAGCGCGCCGGCGCCCGCGTGACCGCGGCCGCCACCGTATTGTTGAAAGGCCCCGAGCCGGACCTGCCCCGGCTCGTCGTGCTCGCGCGGCCGCTGCTGTGATGAACCGCGCCGTGGCTGTGATGAACCGTTGTCAACCCGCAGGACGACAAGGAGCGAATCGATGGGTCAGATGATCCAGCTCACCGCCGACGATGGCCACCGTCTCTCCGCGTACCGGGCCGCCCCGAGCGGCACCCCGAAGGCCGGTCTCGTGGTGGTCCAGGAGATCTTCGGAGTGAACCATCACATCCAGAACGTGTGCGATCGCTTCGCGGCCGATGGCTACGTGGCGCTGGCTCCGGCCATCTTCGATCGCGTCGAGCCGGGCATCACGCTCGGCTACGCCGCCGACGACATCGAGCGCGGCCGGTCGATACGTGGCAAGGTGGACATCGCCGACATGGTGCGCGACGTGAAGGCGGCGGTCGACGCCCTCAAGGCGGAAGGCCGGAGCGTCGGCGTGGTCGGCTATTGCCTGGGCGGCACGCTGGCCTGGCTCGCGTGCACCCGCATCGACGGCGTGAAGGCGGCGGTGGGCTACTACGGCGGCGGCATCGCGGAGACGGCGACCGAGACGCCGCGGAGTCCGGTCCTGCTGCATTTCGGCGAGACGGATCAGGCGATCCCGCCCGAGCACTGGGCCCGCGTCCGGGCCGCGCATCCGGAAGTGCCCATCCATATCTATCCGGCCGGTCACGGATTCGCCTGCGACGAGCGGGGCAGCTATCACGAGGCCAGCACGGCGCTCGCCCGTCGGCGGACGCTCGGCTTCTTCGAGGCGCTGCTCTAGGCGGGGATCCGCTGCTCGCGAACCGGGCGGGGGTGGCCTCCGCTACCCCCGCTCGCCGGTCGCGGGCCCCTGGCTCATGAGGGCGCTGCTGAACGCCGCCTCGACCTGCTCGCGCATCCACGACCACTCCCACAGCACGTTGCCCTTGCAGACGGCGCAGTACGAACACTCGGTGGCCGTCAGCGTGAAGAGCAACGGCAGCCCGCAGTCCGGGCATCGCTTGCCGGGGAAGGCTCGCGCCGCCTCCCGGGCCCTCGGCAGCAGGGCGCTCAGACGGGCTCGCCGCTCCGTGGCCACTTCCTCGCCGCGCTCGGTATAGAGCCAGTCGGGCACCTTCAGCTCGACTGGGTCCCAGAGCACCTTGGCGTTGTCGGGGCTCCGGAGGGGCTCGGCGGTCCGGGGCTCGAGATAGTCGTGGATGCGGAGGGTGAGGTATTGCAGAAGCGGCTTGGCCGCGTGGACGACCTGGGCGTCGCGGTCGTTGTGTCCCTGAAGCGCCCGGTCGAGACGCTGGGCGAACTGCTCGAGAAAGGTGAAGCGGGTCTTGTCCTTCTCCCGGTCCTTCTCCTGGACGGCAGCCGACACGGTCTGAACTCCCTGGCGCACCGCCTGGAGCAGCTCTTCGTCCGCGTGTCTCAACAGGCGTTTGGCATCCCGCACCAGATCCTCGCTGACTCCCATCAACGTCGACGCCTGAGCCGCGGTCAAATAGGGGGAATTCCCCGTATTACCCCGTGGCCGTAGCTTGCACATCTCGGCCGCGACCATCGCCCGCTGCGACGTGGTGAGGTGGCGGCGATGGAAGTTTCGGCCGAGCACCAGCTGGGCGGCCGCCCGCGGATTGCCCCCGAAGCGTACCACCATGGGCTCGCGGCCGAGCTCGTGGCAGGCCCGGTATCGGTGGAGGCCGTCGAGGATCTTCCCCTCGTAAAGAGTGATCGGCTCGTGCTGACCATGCTCACGGATGTCCTGCTTGAAGGCCGCGAACTCCGACTCGGTCATCGGCGGGAAAACGAGGGCCAGCTCGTGAGGGGCGTACTCGGTCATGAGCGAGTCACCTCCGTGGACTCTCAGAATAGGCGGCCGGGATTTTTTTCCGATACCCAACAGGTGACGGGCGCTCGAGCACGCCGGATGCGCTATGCTGCGACGTCGGAAATCACGCGATGAGGGAGGACCGGATCAACACGCCGTCGGCCGCGATCGAATCGGGGTTCAGGTGCGAAGTGCGTCCGGAGTGGATCGACAACAACGGCCACATGAACATGGGCTACTACCTGGTTGTGTTCGACCTGGCCACCGACGACTGGATGCGACGCATCGGCCTCGACGAGACCCACCGGCGAGAGCAACGGGTGACCACCTTTTGCCTCGAGGCGCACGTGACCTACCATCAGGAGGTGCGTGAGGGCGACCCGCTCCGGTTCACCACGCGGCTCCTGGCCTTCGACGCCAAGCGCATCCACTACATCCACGCGATGTACCACCGCGACGGGGGCTTTCTGGCCGCGACCAACGAGCTGATGTCGCTGCACGTGAGTCAGGCCACGCGGCGCGGAGCGCCGATGGCGCCCGAGATCCTGGAGCGCCTCGGCGAGATCCAGCGCTCCCACGATCGCCTGCCCCGGCCGCCCCAGGTGGGCCGGGTGATGGGCCTGTCCGCGCGGCCCACCACGCGGTGATGCGGACCAGCTTTCGCATCACCACGCCCCGGTCAGGAAGTGGTCGACAGCACCTGCGAGGTCGCGGACGTGGTCGCGCGGGCCGGCCGCGACGAGGCTCGGAGGGGGCCGTCGAGGCCCCCGCCGATTTCTAGTGGCCGTTGGGGCTCGCGTGCCCGTTGGTGAACGAGCTGCTGTCGGAGCGGGCGCCCCAGGGGGACGTGGAGAGCAGTAGGGCCGGTACCCGATCGCTGGTCAGCGGCTTCGCGAAGAAGTAACCCTGGCCGTGGTCGCAGCCGAGGGTGCGGAGGTGCTCGAGCTGCTCCGCGGTCTCGATGCCCTCGGCGGTCACCGAGAGATTGAGACTCTTGGCCACCGTGATCACCGCGCGCACGATCGCGCTGTCCTCGACGTTGCCGCCGATGCCCTTCACGAACGAGCGGTCGATCTTGAGCGTGTCCACCGGGAAGCGCTTGAGGTAGCCGAGCGACGAGTAGCCGGTGCCGAAGTCATCGATGGCCAGCTGCACTCCGAGGGCCTTCAGGGCCTCCAGCCTGGCCAGGGTCGTCGGCGCGTCGTGCATGACCACGGTCTCGGTGATCTCGAGCCGCAGCGTCGAGGGGTCGAGCCGGGTGTCGCGCAGCACCGCCGCGATCTCTTCCACCAGACCCGGCTGCTGGAGCTGGCGCGCCGAGATGTTCACGCTGATGGCGAGCGGGGTCCCCGGGGAGGCCAGCTGCCACTGGCGGGTCTGCCGACAGGCCTCGTGGAGCACCCAGCGCCCGAGCGGCACGATCAGCCCGGTCTCCTCGGAGAGGCCCACGAAGTCGGCGGGGAAGAGCAGGCCGCGCTGCGGATGCTTCCAGCGGACGAGCGCTTCGACCTCGGTGATGCGCCCGCTGGGCAGGTCGACCACCGGCTGGTAGTGCAGGGTGAACTCGCCGCGGGTCACCGCGTTGCGCAGGTCCAGCTCCAGGTCCATGCGCTCCTGAGCCGGCGCGTTCATGCTCTTGTCGAAGACCTCGTAGCGCGCCTTGCCCTTGCCCTTGGCGTGATACATGGCCAGATCCGCGTCGCGCAGGATGTCCTCGGGGGTCATGCGCTTGGCGGTGCTCATGGCGATGCCGATGCTCACCGTGATGATCACCTCGCGCCCCTCCACCTTGAACGGCTGCTGCAGCTCGGCGGTGAGGCGGTCGGCCACCGACGTCGGACCCCGGTCGTCCTTCACGTCCTCGAGCAGGATCGCGAACTCGTCGCCGCCGAGCCGGGCGATGGTGTCCTCCGGACGGAGGCACGCGGCGAGCCGCTGGCTGACGCCGACCAGCAGCTGGTCTCCGACGCTGTGGCCCAGGCTGTCGTTGACGACCTTGAAGCGGTCGAGATCGAGGAAGAGCACCGCGAGCTGCTCACCGCGCCGCTCGGTCCGGGTGAGGGCGTGCGAGAGCCGATCCATGAAGAGGGCGCGGTTCGGCATGCTGGTGAGCGAGTCGCGGAAGGCCTGGCGGGCGAGCTGATCGAGGCGCTTGGGGAACTGGTTGATCTCGTCCGTCTGCTGCTCGACGGTGGCGAGCATCTTCGCGAACGAGCTCATCAGCGTGCCGATCTCGTCCTTGCGAGTCGGGATGGTGGACAGGTCCGAGGCCTTGGCGGTGGTGGCCAGCTGAGCCGCGCGCGAGATTGCCGAGGCCACGTCCCACACCACGAACCCGCCGCCCGCCATGAGCAGGCCGGTGAAGATCAGCAGCGCCGGCATGGTGAACGCTTCGGTGTACTGCCCGATGGGCCCCAGCATGCTCCGGACCGGGGCCTGGAACGCGTAGGTGAGGATGAGGAGCGGGATGACCGACGCCAGCGTCAGCGCCAGGATGACCTTCTGCTTGACCCGCTGCCCGGCGAAGGCCAGCTCGCGATTGAGCTCTTCGGTGCTCACGGCGCTCCGTTCGTGATGAGGGGGTTCCCTAGGACGATCCGCGCGTCGGCCAAAATTCGTCAAGCAACCGAAGTGCCACCGATTTGCACACATGAAACGTCAAGCAGATCGGTGGCTTCAAACTGTCTCACTGGATATCGGCAAGGTCTAGGTGTCAATTTTGCGTATATCCGTCCGACGAATTGAAGCTCGCCGACACCGATGATCGGGGCTGACCGCCATACATCTGACGAGGCGGGCGCACGTCGGCGCCGTGGCCGCCATGTTATACTTCGCGGGGTTTGTAGACATCCGGATCGAGGGAGTACTCGCAGCGGAGGTCGGGTTGTCTGGGTATCTGCCGGTTGTCATATATCTGGGGCTGATCGTCGCCTTCGCGGTGGTGTCGCTGGGGATGGCCATGGTCCTCCGGCCCGCCCGGCCGTACGCTGCGAAGGTCGAGAACTACGAGTGCGGCGCCGAGCCGATCGGCGAGGCGTGGGTGCAGTTCCCGGTGGGCTTCTACCTGGTGGCGCTGATCTTCATCGTCTTCGATGCCCTGGCCGTATTCCTGTTCCCGTGGGCGCTCGTGCTGCGCACGCTGGGCTGGACCGCCATGGCGACCATGGGCCTGTTCATCGCGATCCTCTCGCTGGGCTGGGTGTATGCGTACAAGGAGGGGATACTGGAATGGAAATAAAGGCACCGACTCCGCAGATCCCGCCGGCAGTCTGGACCGAGTTCAAGGATCTGCAGGAATGGGAGAAGTACCGGCAGGAGCGGCCCGAAGGCGACAAGCACTCGGCGCTATTCGAGAGCCTCACCGAGGGGATCCACCACTTTCCGGGCGGCTTCGTGGTCACCAGCGCGGCCGACGCGTTCCTCAACTGGGCGCGAAAGTCGTCGGTGTGGCCGGTCACCTTCGGCCTCGCGTGCTGTGCGATCGAGATGATGGCCACGTTCGCCTCTCGCTTCGACGTGGAGCGGCTCGGCATGGTGCCGTGGGCATCGCCGCGGCACTCGGACCTCATGATCGTCTCCGGCACCGTCAGCATCAAGATGGCGCCCATGCTCAAGCGCATCTACGATCAGATGCCGGATCCGAAGTGGGCGGTATCCATGGGCTCGTGCGCCAACTCGGGTGGGCCGTTCCGGCACGGCTATCACGTGGTGAAGGGCGTGGACCGGGTGATCCCGGTGGACGTCTACGTTCCGGGATGCCCACCGCCGCCCGAATCCCTGCTGAACGGGCTGCTGCTCCTCCAGGAGCAGATCACGTATTTCCGGAGAACCGGGCGGCGCGCGGCCCCCACCGAGAAGGTCGACTGATCGCGTGAGCCACGACCAGGCGCGGGCCCGGATCCAGGAGCGCTTCGGCGTGGCGGCCGAGGGCGGCGGGCCCCTCCTCATCGTGAGCGTCGCCCCGGACCGCTGGGTGGAGCTGGCCACCTTCGCCCGTGACTCGCTGGGCTGCCTGTACTTCAATTTCCTGACCGCGGTGGACTGGAAGGAGCAGGGACTCGAGGTCGTGACGCGCGTGGAGAACCTCGACGTGGGGCTCGCGCTCGTGATGAAGACGCGCCTGGGCCCCGGTGAGACCGGGTGCCCGTCGCTGCAGCCGCTCTACGAAGGCGCGGACTGGATGGAGCGCGAGTGCTACGACATGTTCGGCATCCGCTTCGCCGGGCATCACGACCTGCGTCGCATCCTGTTGCCCCAGGACTGGGAGGGGCACCCGCTCTTGAAATCGTACGCGGTGGATACGCCGCATCCGCCGTACCGCTGAGGAGGCGCCGATGATCTACGAGCTGCGCACCTACACGCTTATTCCGGGCAAGCAGGCCGAGTATCTCAAGCTCAACGCGGAGATCGGCCGCAAGATCCGCGGCGACAAGTACGGCAAGCTCGAGGGCTACTGGTCCACCGAGTTCGGCACCCTGAACCAGCTCGTCCACCTGTGGAGCTATCCGGATCTCAACGAGCGCGAGCGACTGCGGGCCGCGCTCGCCAAGGACGAGGCGTGGACCAGGGAGTACATCCCAAAGATCCGGCCCATGATGCTCGCTCAGGAGAACAAGATCCTCTCCGCGGTGGTGCCCATGATGCCGCCGTCGGACACCGGCAACGTGTACGAGCTGCGCTGGTATCGCGCGCACGTGGGCAAGCTCGGGGAGTGGCTCGGGCTCTTCAAGGACATCCTGCCTTTCCGAGAGAAGTTCACCCGGCGAGTCGGAGTGTGGCAAACCGAAGTCGCGCAGCTGAACGAAGTCGTGCACATGTGGGTGTATCGCGACCTGAACGATCGGGCCGCGGCCCGGGGCAAGATGGCGCAGGAGCCGGAGTGGCAGACGTTCCTCGGCAAGTCCACTCCGCTGCTCGCCACCATGCAAGCCATCGTCCTCCAGCCCGCCGCCTTTTCTCCGATGCGCTGATCTCCGAGCATGGATCCAGAAGCCAGGAAAGTCGTCGAGCTGGGCTACGGGGGTAGCGAGCGCCTCACCATGAACATGGGGCCGCAGCACCCGTCCGCCCACGGCGTCTTTCGCGCGATCCTGATCCTCGAAGGCGAGACGGTGGTGGGCGTGGACGCGGTGATCGGCTATCTCCACCGCTGTCACGAGAAGCTGGGCGAGACGCTGACCTACACCCAGTACCCGTCGATCGCGTCGAAGACCGACTACGTGGCCGCGATGACCAGCGAGCTGGCCTACGTGCGGGCGGCCGAGCTGGTGGGCAAGATCGAAGTGCCGCGGCGGGCTCAGTACCTGCGCGTGATCATGGCCGAGCTGCAGCGCGTCGCCTCGCATTGCCTCTGGCTCGGCACCTGGTGTCTCGATATGGGCGGCGCCCTCGGCGGTGGTGCCACCGTCTTCCTCTACTGCATCCGGGAGCGCGAGTGGGTCCTCGACCTGTTCGAGGCGCTCGTGGGCGCGCGGCTGCTCTATGGCTTCCACCAGGTCGGCGGCACGCGGTACGACATCCCGGCCGGGTGGGCGCAGAAGTGCCGGGAGACCATCGGCCTGATCGAGCGGCGGCTGGACGAGTACGAGGACATGCTCGAGCGCAACGCCTTCTTCCTGGCGCGCACTCAGGGGGTGGGCGTCATCTCGCGCACCCTGGCCCAGACCGTCGGCGTCTCCGGCCCGCTGATCCGCGGCTCCGGGGTGAGCTACGACATTCGCCGGCTCGAGCCGTACTCCTCCTACGAGGACTTCGACTTCAAGGTCCCGGTGGAGACCGCGGGCGACTGTTACGCCCGCTACCGAGTGCGGATGGTGGAGTTCCGCGAGTCGATCAAGATCGTGCGGCAGGCGCTCGATGGCCTGCCCGAAGGCCCGGTGTCCTCGCGCCCCGGCGTGAAGTCGGTGGGGCAGGTGCGGGTGGCCAAAGGCGAGGGCTACGCCCGGGTCGAAGGCGCCCGCGGCGAGGTGGGTTGCTATCTCGTCTCCGACGGCGGGGCCAAGCCCTATCGCATGAAGTGGCGGGGCGCGTCCTTCTCCAACCTGTCGGTGCTGCCGCACATCCTCATCGGCTGCAAGGTAGCCGACGTGGTGGCGATCATGGGCTCGGTGGACCCGGTCTTCGGCGAGGTCGACCGTTGATTGGTGAGGCGCAGCCGCCGGCGAGCCGAGCGGATACGTGGCCGGGTGAGGCGCAGCCGCCGGCGAGCCGAGCGGATACGTGGTCGGGCGAGGCGCAACCGAAGGCGAGCCGAGCGGATACGTGATGCAGTACCTGCCGCCCCTGGCCGTCGAGGCGCTCCACGGCTTCATCGTGGCCTTCATCGTGCTGAACGTGATCATCGGCATGGTCACGTACGTCACGCTGCTCGAGCGCAAGTTCGCCGCCCGCATGCAGTCCCGCATCGGGCCCTACCGGGTGGGGCCGCACGGCCTGCTGCAGCCGATCGCGGACGCGGTCAAGCTGATGATGAAGGAGGACGTGGTCCCGCGGCAGGCCGACCGCTCGGTCTACAACCTGGCCCCGATCGTGTTCCTCGTGCCGTGCATGCTCATCTTCGCCACGCTACCCTTCGCGCCGGGCCTCGGCATCGCCGACCTCAACATCGGCATCCTCTTCTTCCTGGCGGTGTCCGCGATGGAGATCGTCGGCTTGTTCATGGGCGGCTGGGGCTCCAACAACAAGTACGCGCTGCTCTCCGCGATGCGGGCGGTCAACCAGATCATCTCCTACGACCTGCCCTTCATCTTCGTGGCGCTGGTGCCGGTGCTCTTCGCGGGCTCGCTGCGCCTCTCCGACATCGCGGCCGCCCAGTCGAGCCTCTGGTACGTGGCGTGGTTCCCGTTCGGGACGCTCGCGTTCTTCTTCTACATCGTGGCCACGCTGGCCGCCGAGAACCGCGTGCCCTTCGACATCCTGGAGGCGGAGTCGGAGCTGGTGGCCGGCTTCCGCGTCGAGTACTCCGGCATGAAGTTCGCCCTGATCCAGCTCGGCGAGTACGCCCACATGATCGGCACCTCGTTCCTCGGCGCGCTCCTGTTCCTGGGCGCGTGGGACGGCCCCTGGGCGGACACTTCGCCGTGGTGGGGCGCGCTCTGGTTCCTGCTCAAGGCCATGTTCGTGTTCCTGCTCGTGACGTGGATCCGCTGGAGCTTCGTGCGGATCCGGGCCGATCAGATCCTGGCCATCTCCTGGAAGCTGCTGCTGCCGGCCAGCCTGCTCCTGCTGATGGCCACCGCGCTGCAGGTGGTGTGGCGGAGCGCCAATGGCTAGACGCCTCGGCGACAGCTTCTGGGGCGATCTCTACGACCTGGTGCGCGCGGTCGGCCGGGCCATGAAGGTCACCCTGGTCAACCTGATCCGCCGCCCGGTCACCGTGCACTACCCGGACACGGTGCGCCCGTACCCGGATCGCTACCGCGGCCTGCTCGCGCTGACCTACGACAAGGAGACCGGCGAGGAGAACTGCATCGGGTGCCGGCTCTGCGAGTACATCTGCCCGCCCCAGGTCATCAAGGTGGAGATGCTCAAGGCGGAGAAGCGCAACTACGCCAAGACCTTCACCCTCGAGCTGTACGCCTGCGAGTTCTGCGAGCTGTGCGTGCAGGTCTGCCCCACCGACGCGATCATCATGATGAAGTCGTTCGACATGTCGACGTCGGACCGGCGCGAGCTGCTCCTCGACAAGGATCGGCTCCACCAGATCGGCCTGAAGTTCGAGCCGTCCTGGGCCACCGGCAACCTGCTGCGCGACATGCAGACGCCGCCCAAGGCCCCGCGTCCCGAGGCGGAGAGCAAGGCCGGCGCGGAGGCGGGCAAGGCGCCCGCGGGGAAAGCAGGAGGCGGCGCCGAGTGATCCTCGAGCCGATAGCTTTCTGGGGGCTGGCGGTGGTGCTGCTGGCCTCCGCCCTCGCGGTGGTGCTGACCCGCAACCTCTTCCACTCGGTGCTGTACCTCGCCTTGATGCTGACCGCGACCTCCGGACTTTTCCTTTCCCTCGACGCCGAGTTCCTGGCCGCGGTCCAGCTATTGCTCTACGCGGGCGGCGTGGTCACCATCGCGGTCTTCGCGATCGTGGTCACCGAGCGGCTGGTCGGCCACCGGATGACCCAGGTGAGCCGGCAGATCTTCATCGGCTTCGTCATCTCGGGCGCGCTGCTGGTGGCGCTGGTGATGGTGTTCCGCCGCGCGCCGCTCACGCTGTCGCGGCCGGCGATGACCGGCGACCTCACCCGGGCCATCGGGCAGAGCCTGCTCACCACGTACGCGCTGCCGTTCGAGCTGCTGGGGGTCCTGTTCCTGGCCGGCCTGCTCGGCGCGCTGTACTTCGCGCGGCCGGACGACTGAGATGACGCTCCAGGCGTACGTCACCCTGGCCGCGATGCTCTTCTGCATCGGCCTCTTCGGCGTCATCACCCGGCGCAACACCATCGGCATCCTGCTCGGCGTGGAGCTGATGCTGAACGCGGTCAACATCAACCTGGTGGCCTTCGCCCGGTTCCGCGGCGACGTCGCCGGCATGGTCTTCACCGTGTTCACGATCTGCATCACGGTCGTCGAGGTCGCCCTCGGCCTGGCCCTCGTGATCCTGATCTTCCGCCTGCGCCGCACCGCGGTGGCGGACCACCTGGACCTCCTGAGGGGATAGCGCGCGCGTGGCCGCGTCCGGCACTTTTGCGCTCTGGGCCTGGCTGGCCCCCGGCATCGCGTTCCTGATCCTGAGCCTCGCGGTGCCCCTGCGGCGCTCCGGGCGTCCCGCCGCCGTGGTCTCCATCGTGTGCTCGCTCGGGGCGCTGGTCGCCGCGGTCTCGTCGTGGCGGCTGGCGGTGCCGGACATGGCGCGCCGGGTGCTCTGGGACTGGATCCCGGTCGAGGACGCCGTCCTCACCTCGGTGGGCGTGCTGGCCGACGCCGATTCCGCGCTGATGCTGATCCTGGTCGCCCTGATCTCGTTCCTGGTCCAGGTCTACTCGCTGGGCTACCTCGCCGACGAGCCGCCGGCGTCCTTGGGCCGCTACTACGCCTACCAGTCCCTCTTCGCGTTCTCGATGATGGGCCTGGTGCTGTCCCCGAACTTCGTCCAGCTCTTCATCTGCTGGGAGCTGGTGGGTCTGTGCTCGTATCTCTTGATCGGCTACTGGTACCAGCGCCCGGAGGCGGCGCGGGCCGCGGTGAAGGCGTTCTGGATCACCAAGGCGGGCGACGTCTTCTTCCTGATCGGCATCGTCATGCTCTGGAGCCGCACCGGCACCTTCGACTTCTCCGAGCTGTTCGAGATGGCCCAGGCGGGCAGCGAGGTGCTGACCGGCCTCGGCCTGATCACGTTCTTCATCTACCTCGGCGCGGCCGGCAAGTCGGCCCAGTTCCCGTTCCACGTGTGGCTACCCGACGCGATGGAGGGCCCCACCCCGGTCTCGGCCCTGATCCACGCCGCCACCATGGTTACCGCCGGGGTGTACCTGCTCTTCCGCACCGCGTTCCTCTTCGGGCAGACGCCGGACGTGCTGGCCGCGGTGGGATGGAACGGCGCGTTCACCGCGCTGCTGGCGGCCACCCTGGCCTGCGTGCAGCGCGACATCAAGCGCGTGCTCGCCTACTCTACCGTCTCGCAGCTCGGCTACATGATGGCCGCGATCGGAGCCGGCTTCGCGAGCGCCGGCTTCCTGCACCTGCTCACCCACGGGGTGTTCAAGGCCTTGCTCTTCCTGGCCGCGGGGGCGGTGATCCACGCGGTGGCCACCAACGACGTCTTCGCGATGGGCGGCCTCGCGCGGCGCATGCCCCAGACCCTGGTGGTCTTCCTCATCGGCACGCTGTCGCTCGCGGGTATCCCGTTCTTCGGCGGCTTCTTCTCCAAGGAGGAGATCCTGGGCTCGACCTACGTGGGCGGCCTCACGATTCCGTTCGCGATGCTGCTGCTGGCCGCCTTCCTCACCGCCTTCTACATGTTCCGGGTGATCTTCATCGCGTTCTTCGGCGCGCCGGCCCATGCCGATCGCGCCTCCGCCCACGAGACGGATCACGGCCATGCGCAAGACGCGCCCTTGGTCATGGCGGGGCCGCTCTGGCTTCTCGCGGCGCTCGCCATGGTGATCGGCATCGGGCTGCCGCGAGTCTGGAACGTCGAACCGGAGCTGGCCCCGCCGGGCTGGCTCACCGGGGTGGCGATCGCGGTGGCGGTGGCCGGCATCGCGCTCGCCTGGCTGGTGTACGGGCTGCGCCTCGTCAGCCCGGCCTGGCTCTACGAGCGGCTCGCGGTGATCGGCGACGCGGCGGCCGAGCGCTTCTGGCTCGACGACGCGTTCGCGCTGATCTACCGCCACGCCATCCTGGGCCTGTCACGGATCGTGGGCTGGATCGACCGCTACATCGTCGACGGCATTCTGAACGCTCTCAGCGCGTGGACGCTCACCGCGGGCGACCGGCTGCGGCGGATCCAGACCGGGCAGGCCCAGGACTACATCTACGGCGTCGCCCTCGGCGTGCTGCTCCTGATGGTCTGGATGCGCTGGCCCCGATGAGCGCGGCCACGCCTTTCGGCCTCAGCAGCCTCCCGATGCTGTCGATCATCACCTGGTCGCCCTTCGTGGGTGCGCTGCTCATCATGTTCCTGGCGCGCCGCAACGCGATGCTGGTGCGTGGGCTCGCGGTGGCTTCCACCGCGGTGTCGCTGGTGTTTTCCATCGTGGTGTACGTGGCCTACGATCGCGACGCGGCGGGCTTCCAGTTCTACGAGGACGTGCCGCTCGTGCCGCCGCTCGGCATCAACTACCAGCTCGGCATCGACGGGATGAGCCTGCTGATGGTCCTGCTCACCTCGATCATCATCTTCGCGGGGGCGTGGGCCTCCTGGACCGTGAAGGTGCGCAGCCAGGAGTTCTACGCCCTCCTGCTGGTGCTGGTGACCGGCGTGTACGGTGTGTTCGTCTCCCTCGACCTGTTCGTGCTGTTCCTGTTCTACGAGATCGCGGTGCTGCCGATGTACCTGCTGATCGGCATCTGGGGCTCGAGCGGCGAGGTGCGTCCGCAGGGCATCTTCGGCTGGGCCTTCGGTCGCACCGGCGTCGGCACCAAGGAGTACGCCGCGATGAAGCTGACCCTCTACCTGCTGTTCGGGTCGGCCTTCATCCTGGTCGGCATCCTCGCCCTCTACGTGGCGAACGACTCGTCGTCGTTCTCCTTCCTGGAGATGGAGCTGGGCCAGTTCGATCCGCGGCTGCAGTCCTGGGTGTTCCTCGCCTTCTACGTGGGCTTCGGCATCCTCGCCGGCATCTGGCCGCTCCACACCTGGTCGCCCGACGGGCACGCCTCCGCGCCCACGGCGGTGTCGATGCTGCACGCGGGCGTGCTCATGAAGCTCGGCGCCTACGGGGTGGTGCGGCTCGGCATGGGCCTCCTGCCCGACGCCACGCTTCAGTGGTCGTGGCTGGTGGGCACGATCGCCTGCATCAACATCGTCTACGGCGCGTTCTCGGCGATGGCCCAGACCGACCTGAAGTACGTGATCGCGTACTCCTCGGTCTCCCACATGGGCGTGGTGATGCTGGGCGCGGCCACCCTCACCGAGGTGGGCCTGAACGGCTCCGTCTACCAGATGTTCGCCCACGGCATCATGACCGGTCTCTTCTTCGCCCTGGTGGGCCTGGTCTACGAGAAGGCCCACTCCCGCGAGATCTTCAAGATGGGCGGCTTCGGCCGGATGATGCCGGGCATCGCGACCGCATTCACCGTGGCGGGCCTCTCGTCGCTCGGCTTGCCCGCCACCGCGGGCTTCGTGGCCGAGTTCCTCACCTTCCTGGGCGCGTGGCAGTCGTCGTACTCCTGGTGGCTGATCCCCGCCGTGGGCGGCGCCTATCTCACTGCGATCTACGTGCTGCGGGTCACCAAGCAGATCTTCTGGGGGCCGCCGTCGCCCGATCCGCACTTCCAGAACCTGCCCGACGCGCGCGGGCCCGAGTGGGCCGCGCTCTGGATCCTCGTGTTCGTGATCGTGCTGTTCGGCGTGTGGCCGTCCCTCGCGCTGACGCCGGTGGATACCGCCACGATGCCGCTGCTGAACCGCCTGTGGGTGCTCCAGTGAGCACGGCCGACGTGGTCAGCGGGCTGGGGCTCGAGATCGGCGTCGCCGTGCTCATGCTGATCGTGCTGCTCGCCGGCCTCCTGACGTCCGCACCCGACAAGCGGCGGGTCGGCGTGCTGGCCGCCATCGGCCTCGTGATCCTCCTGGGCCTCTCGTGGCGTGCCGAGGCGGGCGCCGAGCTGTTCAACGGCGCCTTCGTGGAGGACGAGCTGGCCCTGTTCGCCAAGCGCCTCTTCATCGTGGCCACCCTGCTCGGGGTGCTGGCGTCCCTTCCCCTGCCGGCCGTCGCGTTCGCCCGCCGGGCGACCGAGTACTACCTGGCGATCCTGGCTTCGCTGCTCGGCATGCTGGCCCTCGCCTCCGCCCGCGATCTCATCCTGCTCTTCGTCTCCTTCGAGCTGATGTCGATTCCGCTCTACTATCTGGCCGGCTTCCTCAAGCGCGAGCCCGAGGCGGTCGAGGCGGCGCTGAAGTTCTTCCTGGTGGGCACGGTGTCTTCCGCGGTGCTGGTCTACGGCCTGTCCTTCATGTACGGGATGGCGGGCACCACCGACATCCGCGGTGTGGCCCGGGCGCTGGCCACCGGCCATCCGATGCTGCTGCTGGGCATGCTGCTGGCGCTGGGCGGGCTCGGGTTCAAGATTGCCGCCTTCCCGTTCCACATGTGGGTTCCCGACACCTACGAGGCCGCGAGCACCCCGTTCGTGGCGTGGCTGTCGGTCGCGCCGAAGGCGGCGGGCTTCGTCGTGATCTTGCGGCTCTACCTCGAAGGCCTGGGCGACCGCGTGCTGTTCTGGGTGCCGGCCGCGGTAGGCCTCGCCACGGTCACGATCATCGGCGGCAACCTGATGGCGCTCCCGCAGCAGAACATCAAGCGCCTGCTCGCCTACTCGGGCGTGGCCCACATCGGCTACATGCTGGTGGGCTTCGCGGCGGTCTCCGCCAACGGGACCGCGATGATGCTGTTCTACCTGGTGGCCTACCTCTTCGGGAACATGGGCGCGTTCCTGGTGGTGGAGGCGGTGGCGCAGGCCGAAGGGTCGGAGGCCATCGCGGCCTACCGCGGGCTCGCGCAGCGCTCGCCGATCCTGGCCCTCAGCATGCTGCTCTTCCTCCTCTCGCTCGGGGGCATTCCGTTCGTGGCCGGCTTCTGGGCGAAGCTCTACGTCTTCTGGGCCGCGGCCGAGCAAGGGCTCTACTGGCTGGTGCTGGTGGGCGCGGTGCTGACGGTGGTCGCGCTCTTCTACTATCTGCTGGTGGCCAAGCGCATGTACATCGACACGCCCGAGCGCCGCGACCCGATCCCGGTCGCGCCGCTCCTGTCCTTCTGCATCTTCGTGTGCGTGCTCGGCGTGGTGCTCGCGGGCATCTATCCGAAGCCGCTGGTCATCGCCGCGCTCCGCGCCGCCACCCCGCTCTTCTAGCGAACCCTCTCCCCTCGAGCGAGAGGGCAGCGTGAGGGGCAACGCCATCACCGCGAAATTATTGGGCTATACTACGGGGGCCATGCCGGCCCTGCCCGTCGGAAAGCTCCCACCCGAGCTGCTCGGTCGCCTCCTCGGCGCGCTCGCGCCGGCCGATCCGCGCGTGATCGTGGGACCGCGCCTGGGCGAGGACGCGGCGGTGCTCGACATGGGCGATCGCTTCCTGGTGGCTACCGCCGATCCCATCACCTTCGCCACCGACGAGGCCGGCTGGTACGCCCTGCACGTCAACGCCAACGATCTGGCCGTGCGGGGCGCGCGCCCGCTGTGGTTCCTGGCCACCGTGCTCTTGCCCGAAGGCGGCGCCACCGAGGCCGCGGTCGAGCGGCTCTTCGCTGACATCGGCGAGGCGTGCGCGGAGCTCGAGGTGTCGCTCATCGGCGGTCACACCGAGGTCACGGCCGGCCTGCCGCGTCCGATCGTGTCCGGCTGCATGCTGGGCGAGGTGGCGAAGGACCGGCTGGTCACCACCGGCGGCGCGCAGCCCGGCGACACGCTGCTGCTCACCAAGGGCGTGCCGCTCGAGGGCGCGGCCATCATCGCGCGTGAGCTCGCCGCCGAGGCCGAGCGGCGCGGGGTCGCCCCCGACGTGGTGAAGCGCGCGCGCGACCTCCTGCGGCGCCCCGGCATCAGCGTGGTGCCCGAGGCGCGCGCGGCGTGCGGGGCGGCGCGCGTTCACGCCATGCACGATCCCACCGAGGGCGGCGTGGCCACCGCGTGCTGGGAGCTGGCGCAGGCCGCCGAGGTCGGCGTGCGCGTCGATCGCGAGCGGATCCCGGTGCTGCGCGAGGGGCGCGCGCTGTGCGACGCCTTCGGGCTCGACCCGCTCGGCACCATCGCCTCGGGCGCGCTGCTGCTGGCGGTGGCCGCGGGCGACGCCGAGCGGGTGACCGAGGCCTGCCGCGGCGCCGGGGTCGACTGCACCGCCATCGGGCGCGTGACCGAGGCCTCGCAGGGCGTGAGCCTCACCGCCGGCGGTCACGCGCGTCCCATGCCCACGTTCCCCCAGGACGAGATCACTCGCATCTTCTCGGAGAGCTAAGGATGCCCCAGACCGGTTACGCGCACCGCCAGGCCCCCATGGGCCGCCGCGGCATGGTCGCCTCGTGTCATCCGCTGGCCTCCCTGGCCGGGGTCGACGTGCTCAAGTCGGGCGGCAACGTGGTGGATGCCACCATCGCCACCAACGCGGTGCTCGCGGTCACCCAGCCGAACTTCTGCGGCGTGGGCGGCGACATCTTCTGCCTCTACTACGAGGCGGCCACGCGCCGGGTGCACTTTCTGAACGGCGCCGGTCGCAGCGGCTCGCGGGCCACCGTGGAAGAGCTCGCTCGCCGCGGGCTGAACGCGGTTCCCAACATCGGCCCCGGCTCGGTATCGGTGCCCGGGGTCACCCGCGGCTGGCGCATGCTGCTCGATCGCTTCGGCACGCGGCCGCTGGCCAGCCTGCTCGAGGCCGCCGTCCACTACGCGGGGGACGGCTTTCCCCTCTCCGACGTCGTCGCGCAGGCCATTCGCGAGAAGGCGCCGATGGTGGACGACCCGGAGTGGCACCGCGTGATCGCGCTCGGCGGCAGGTTCCCCAGGATGGGCGACTGCTATCGGCAGCCCGACCTGGCGCGCACGCTGGCCGAGCTGGGGCAGGATCCCGAGCTGTTCTACAAGGGACGCGTGGCCCGATCGATCGCGGAGCGGATGCAGGACGAGGGCTTCCTCACCACGGACGACCTGGCCGCTCACGAGGGCGAGTGGGGCGACCCGATCGCGTCGACCTACCGCGGCTACACCATCTACGAGACGCCGCCGCCCACCCAGGGTCTCGCCGCGCTGCTCAGCCTGAACCTGCTCGAGGGCTTCGATCTCTCACGCTACGAGATTCATTCGCCGGAGCATCTGCATCTCCTGATCGAGATGACCAAGCTGGCCTACGCCGATCGCGACCGCTGGGTGGCCGACCCGTCACACGAGCGGGTCCCGGTGGAGACGCTCATCGGCAAGACGTATGCGGAGCGCCGCCGCCGCGCC
>Ga0081455_10000867_pt1 | contig 39043 bp, 38 predicted proteins | sample TabmetS3T2R1_FD_70207 | JGI IMG/M metagenome (GOLD analysis project Ga0081455, IMG submission 70207) | Tabebuia heterophylla rhizosphere microbial communities from the University of Puerto Rico - S3T2R1 | ecosystem: Host-associated > Plants > Roots > Rhizosphere ... | reverse complement strand
CGGGCGTCTACCCGCCTCGACGCGATGGCCGAAACGCGCGCATGGCTCGAGGGTCCCGCTTCAGTCGAAGAGCACGCGCCGCTGCGACTGGCCTGGCAACGACTGCGTCGTTCCGACAAATGATTTTCCTGTCGCAGTCCACTAGGGAAGCTCTGAAATAGTCCTTGCAGATTTGCCATTGTTTCGTAAGCTCAAATGGGCAGATCGCAAGGGGTGCGAACGATGAAACAGACGACCTTCGCCTCGCTGGCATGGAGCAACAAGGGGCGCACCACGAGGCGAGAACGATTCTTGGCCGAGATGGACGCGGTGGTGCCGTGGCAGCGGCTGTTGGCGCTGATCGCGCCGCACTACCCGACGGGCGCGCGAGGCCGTCCGGCGATGCCGCTGGAGCGGATGCTGCGAATCTACTTCCTGCAGCTGTGGTTCAACCTGTCCGACCCTGCGGTGGAAGAGGCGCTGTACGACTCGGCGGCGATGAGGAGCTTTGTGGGCGTCGACCTGGGCCGGGAGCCCGCGACGGATGAGACCACGGTGTGCAAGTTCCGGCACCTGCTGGAGAAGCACAAGCTGGGCGAGACGTTGTTCAAGGCGGTGAACCGTCACCTGCATGAGCAGGGGATCAAGGTGAGCACCGGTACGATAGTGGATGCCACGATCATCAGCGCGCCGAGCTCGACGAAGAACAAATCCGGTGAGCGCGATCCCGAGATGCATCAGACGGCGAAAGGGAAACAGTGGTTTTTCGGTATGAAGGCCCACATTGGCGTGGATAGCTAAAGAGCGGATCGTTCACACCGTGAGGGCCTCGGCGGCGAACATCGCCGACTCGCTGGCGCTGCCGCATCTCCTGCACGGAAACGAAACGCGGGTGTGGGGAGATCAGGCCTATCGCGTCAAACCGATGTGATTCGCAAGCGTGCGCCGCGGGCGCAGGACTTCACCAACCAGCGTTATCGCTGGGGCGAGCGGATCGATGAAATCGAACGGGCGAAGAATCGCACCAAGTCGAGCGTTCGCTCGCGGGTCGAGCACGTTTTTGCGGTGATCAAAGGGGTCTTCAGGTTCACCAAGGTGCGCTACCGTGTCTGGCGAAGAACCTGCACCGGCTGCAGGTGACGTGCGCGTTGGCGAACGTGTACCTGGTCCGCCGCAGACTGCTGGCAGCGCTCGGATAGCGCGGGTCGGCTGCTCGAGGCCATGGGCCGCATCGGTAAGAAAGACTCCGGTTGACAGGGGAATCTTTGGTAACTCATCACACTGGAGACCGAGTTATCCATTTCGCTCGTACTTCAGAGAAGCCCTAAGCGAGAAAGATCCTCCACCGAAGCCGGAACGCCGCGGTCGGCTATCGGGAAGGAATGAAAACTTATGCCTACCCCGGCGCAGTAGGCCGGTTCCGTCGCGAGACCGATCTCGCGTGCTTCAGCCGACTCCAGCAAGGACACGATTTCGGTGACCCCGAGGGTAGCTAGACCGGCAAATTCCTCAGATGCCCAATCACCGGCCCGGGGCCGCGCCATAAGGGCGAGGCGGCCACTGCCGATGCGCTCAATCTCGTAAAGCGTGGGTTGCATATCTGTTGATCAATCAAAGTCAGAAGTCGCGAGGAGTTAACGGATTCGCCTCCCAAACGTCCAAACCCCATAGCCGAAGATCCGAAACGTTGCGCTCGCCATGACGACTTCAGACCTCATCATAGTTGACCCGTCCATTGAGCACGGACGGCCCGTGATTCGGGGTACGCGCGTTCCAGTGGCCTTGGTGCTTGGAAGTCTGGCCGGTGGGATGTCGTTCGAGGACGTACAAGATCAATATGGCCTAACGCGTGAGGATGTCCTGGCAGCGCTCAGCTTTGCGGCGCGGCTGACATCGGAATCCCTTTAGCATGTGGCGGACGTACAAGGCGCAAGTCAAGGGAGGACGCCGCGGCAATGCGAGCGATGCCATGCGTGCAGCCGTGCGTCTTCTTGAGGAGCGGGAAGCAAGGATAGCTGCGCTGCGCGCGGCACTCGTCGAAGGTGAGGAAAGCGGCGCTTCCACGCCGTTTGATTTTGAGGCATTCATCGCGCGCAAGCGGAAACAGACGCGCAAAGGTCCATGAAACGCAAAACGGCGACAGTGCGGCCGTTCTGCGCCCCACAACGGCATTCGCTACGCGATCCTTTGGCGCTTGGCGAACTTCCGCTGGAAGGGCGCAAGCTTCGAGCGCAGCGACTTTACCGGCAATGCATTGACGTGGAACTCGCGCGAGGGCGCGCGCTCGCCGCGGGCGATTTCGTTCATCTGCGTCATGCTTTCGACGAGATCGGCGAACAGCTTCTTGTTCACAAACTACCTCATCGGCCCTGCGCGGCGCGGTAGCAGGTGGCTGCGGCCTTCAGTGTCTTGGCAGGCACAGGGGGATTCAACAGCGCGTCTACAAACACGCGCTGATCTTCTGGTGTGAGCTTCAGCAGCTCGTGGTGTGAAGGTGTCTCCGCGAAAGCCGTCTGCGCGCTGGCCACCGGGAACTCGGTCTCTGTATTCATGATGCGGCCAAGCGCGCACGACGCCGAGCTGCCGCGAGCAGCGCGGCCGTCGGCTTCGGCGAACGCAGCAACAGCTTCAGAACGCGCGTTGTATCGCGCTGGGACAGAATGATGCGCTGAGTAGCCAAGCGAACCTTGCGCACGATGAAGGGCGATCCCTTACTTGGCCGGTGGATTCTTCCGCCGACGTTCAATCTCATCGACCAGTTCGTCAACGGTGGGGCTGCCGAGAATGCGATCCCGCTCAGCCGTGTAATCGCCCCGACCGGGCTCGAACAGCTGGAGGAAGCGCGCCATACCGACAGGGCCGAGTGCCTTAACTAGAGCCTCGATACCGGCACGGCGCAACTCAGGGAGCGTCGCCTTGCCGCCGTCGATCGTTTCCGCTGTAGCGTTCATGGTGCAATAACCTCTGGGTACCATTTTGCGGGATTTTCGACCCGCAGCGCCAGTTTGTTCTGTCGTCGGGCTGCCTGTTTGCGGAAGCGGTCATCGGTCGTCAGCAGAACCTCCGCTCCGGCGCTCTCGGCACACGCAATATGCAAAGCGTCGAAGGGTTGGAAGCCCAGCGACTCCAGATCGCGGCCGCGCTGTCGTTCGCCCGCGCCGACCGTCACTCTCGACGTCGCCGCGCTCAAGAATGCCTCTACTTTTCGACGACGGTCTGTATCAGGGTTCCGGCTGGACTCGAGGTCCAGAGCCTCGCTCCCAATCAGTGTGAGTTCGCCAAGTCTGGCCAGTTGCACGATACCGAGTACGGCCTCGGATTCGAGCCGCACGCGCGGCTGATGCTGGTCGTCGAACGGACGATTCAGGCAGCAGAGATCAAGATATATCGCATGCATTGGGATCGCATTCTACTGCACGTGGTGTAAACGAGACTTTGGATTCGCGACGATCCGCACTCTCGACGTTAGGGAACGGTGCTCTCTTTTGGGACGACGCTGAAGAACTTGAACGCCAGCCTCGATTGATACGTAACAGCGTTAGGAAAGTGCGAGGTGACGAGCTTGCGTACATCGAGAAGCGGGAGGTCGCAGTCGGGACCCAAGATTACCTCTTTGAGCTGAAGGTCGCCGTCAAAGGTCCGGAAATGGAGGCGTCCTTCTGCCTTGGCGGCAGCCAACGGCACGAACATGCGCCACTCGTTCTCATACTTCCAATGACGAAACTTCGTGCAGCGGAGTAGAGCCTGAAGTTGCGCGGCGATCCTGTCCGGGCGGGTGTCATCGTCGAGTGCGGCTAGCAGCCGCGTATCGCTATATTTCACTCGCTCAAGACGCTGACGCAGAACGTCAAAGCCAAGGCAAATTCCGCGGTGCTTCTGACCGTAATGGCTCCACAACACCGGATTCGTCCAGTCGCCGCTGAAGCACAACAAGCCCGTATGGCTACCGTACTTCGCCTTGAAGTCGCGTATCGCTATCCTGATCGGCTTTTCTCTGAAGCTCACCGCAAGGAGTTCGAAAGGATCATTCAAGTCCGCGAATCTTGCGAGCTTCAGGCGGCCGAGCGCGATATCGCTGATACCGTGTTCGGCAGTCGTGATGTGGTAGACGCGGCGAATCCCCCGCGTGGGAGGCGGCACCGTTTCGGCACTTCCCATTTTTCTGCTATATCCAGCGCTCACCCATTTCTGGCGGAGTTCCTGACGCATTCCCACAATCGCGCTCCTGTCGACCGAACCTGCTGATCTAGCCCGTCCTTCGCGGACTTTCTACAGTTTGCATCTCCAGAGGGCTTTTGTGCCCTAATATTGTCTCCATGTCCTCGCCCATCATCGAACTCGACCTCTTTACCAGCTGGCGCGAGTTGAGAGCCAAGGCTGCGCGAGAACTTGGTCGAATGCGTGCGCTCGAGCATGCGCAGGATTCGCCTGACTTTGCTGACTCGCTATACAACTTCGCGGTCACCGCTTGGCACACCGTCGAGTGGGCCGAAAAAGCGGGTGAGTTTGCGCAGGCCGACACTGATGCACTTCGTTCTACCAAACGCGTTCGCGAGTGCCGCGATTACGCGACTGCTGGAAAGCACTTTGATTTTAATCGACCACAGCTCTCCGAGCTGATCGGGTCAGAGGCGTCCCTGAACGCGCGATGCGATGTGGGTTTGGTCTATCAGCGGGCGGGTGTGAAACCGACACTGCGTGATGTTGTTGACGGAGAAACACCGGGCTAATCTGACGCTCACGAGAAGCACTGTGGTAGCGAGAAGATCCCCCGAGCAACCGACCCTTACCGCAAGCTCATGGAGTCGCGAAATTGAAAGCCGCTCTGTATTCCCGTTTCAGCACCGACCGACAGAACGAGTCATCGATTGCCGATCAGGTGCGCGTCTGCTTGGAATACATCGAGCGCCAGGGCTGGACAATCCTTGAACGATACGAGGACCAGGGCATCAGCGGCGCTGCTCTCGGCAACCGACCCGGAGTCCTCGCGCTTCAGGATGCCGCGCTCGCTCGTCGCATCGATGCGATCGTGGTTACCGACCTGACGCGCTTGTCGCGCTCTCAGGGTGATCTCTCGAAGATGATCACCGACTCACAGCGCATGGCATCCGCGTGATCGGCGTGCAAGACGGCTACGACTCCGCGCGTCGCGGTCACAAGCTGCAAGCCGGACTCTCGGGCATCATCGGCGAGGCATTTCGCGAGATGGTGAAGGACCGCACCTACGCGGCTCTTGAGAGTCGGGCAAAGGCGGGGCGCCCCACAGGCGGCCGCGCCTACGGCTATCGCGACGGCAAGATCGATCGCGGCGAAGCGTTCATGGTTTGGAGATCTTCGGCAAGTTCGCCGAAGGAATGTCCCCACGCACGATTGCGGCTGATCTCAACGATCGGCGCATCCCATCGCCCGGCTCCAGTTGGAACCGCACGCTACGTCGCGCGAAAGGCTGGATGGGTTCCGCGATCCGCGTGATCGTCCGCAACGAGCGCTATCGCGGCGTCGTCCATTGGAACACGAGCGAGTGGCGGAAGGACCCCGACACCGGCCGCCGCAAACGAGTGTTGCGCCCACGTGCAGAGTGGGTGACCCACGTAGACGAATCGCTCCGTATCGTCTCTGACGATTTATGGGCGCGCGCTCAACGTCGGGTCCAGCCCGCGAAGGATGGCAAACGGATCAAGACAGGAGGCAAGCCGAAGTTTCTGCTGTCTGGTCTTCTCGTGTGCGATGTCTGCGGCGCGCACTACACGATCACCGATAAACGAAGCTATGGCTGCTCCAGCTTCCACAACGGCCGCGCGTGCTCGAACTCCGTCCGCATCCGTCGCGACCGAGCGGAAACCGTGCTCATCGATCCGATTCGGAAAGACCTGCTGTCGCCGGAGTGCGCGCAGCGCATGGCGAAGGAAATGCAAGTCGAATATGTCCACCGCGTTCGCGCGACGCAGACGCGACTGGCCGAGCAGCCCGAAGAGCTGCGGGAGTTGACGAGCCGGATCGAGCGGCTCCGGGACCGCCTGAAACGCGGCGACCCAGACATGACTCCGGATGAAATTCAAGCCGCCGTTGACCGCGCAGAAGCAAAGGCCCAGGAGCTTCAAAGTCTGGACGCCAGGACCGCGCCGGCCCTGAAGGTGTTCGCCATGGTGCCCCGGGCAGCCGAAGCCTACCGGCGTCAAATCGCCTTGGGACTGGAAGGGGAACCCCGAGCAACGCTCAAGGCCCGGTCGATCGTCCGGACCTCTTCGGCGGGGAAATTCGCCTGGTTCCAGAGCCCGATGGCGGGCTGACAGCTCACTGGAACCTTCACAGAGAGGCCCTGTTAAAGGGCCTAGGGACGTGTGGTAGCGGGGGCAGGATTTGAACCTGCGACCTTCGGGTTATGAGCCCGACGAGCTGCCAGACTGCTCCACCCCGCACCAGAAGGGGCGCGCATCATAGGGTGGGGGCGGGGCACATGCAACCCCGCGCGCGACCGGCACAATCCGGCGGCCCGCCGAGGTGGCGCCGCGCGGCACGTGAGCGCATTCGCCGCAGTAACCTGCAGATTCCACTTGACTTCGAGAGACCCTCAGATGAACAGCGCGGTCGCGGGCGTGCTGCTGTCTCTGATCGGGGTGGGATGGCGCCGGCTGAGAGCCGCATCACCACAGGGGAGTTGCTCGTCGAGCCGCCGCGAGACTTTGATAACGTGCACGCACCCACCAGCGCGAGGACTGCCTCTCGATGACTCTCATGCTCAATTCGCCGGCAGCGTTGCTCATCCTGCTGGTCACTCTCGTTGCCAGCATCATCGGCCTGAATCGGCCGCAGCTCGTCAGGTGGGCCATGCTCCGGCCGTACCGGCTGTTTCGCGAGCGTCAGTACGAGAAGCTCATCACGAGCGGCTTCGTCCACGCGGACTGGGGCCACCTGATCTTCAACCTGATCACGTTCTATTTCTTCGCGTTTCCGCTCGAACAGCGCATCGGCTCGCTGCGATTCGTGGCGCTGTACTTCATCGGCATGGTGTTGAGCGAGATCGGCACGTGCTTGAAGCATCGCAACGATCCGAACTACGCCTCGCTCGGCGCGTCCGGCGCGATCCTCGCCGTGCTGTTCGCGTCGATCGTGTACTTCCCGAAGAGCTCGATGTTCATCTTTCCGTTGCCGGTCCCGATCCCGGCGCCGTTGTTTGCGGTCGGCTATCTGGTCTACAGCTACTACCAGTCCCGCCAGAACACGGGCAACGTAAACCACGACGCGCACATCGGCGGCGCGCTCACGGGCCTCGCATTCGTTGCGCTGACGGAGCCGCGCGCCTACCGGCGGCTCCTCGAGATGGTGCTTTAAGCCAGGGTGTGAAACACGGCCTGCACGTCGTCATCCTGCTCGAGCTTGTCGATCAGCTCGAGCACCTCGGTCGCCTGCGCTTCGGGTAGCGGCGCGGGCGCTGAAGGGATGTACTCGTGCTCCGCCGAGAGCGGGGCGATCTTGCGCGCTTCCAGCGCTTCCTGAACCTTGCCGAAATCTGCGAAGGCGCAGCGAATCACGATCTGCGGCTCGCCCTTCTCGCCCGTGCCTTCACCCATTTCCTCCAGACCGTGGTCGATCAGGTAGAGCTCGAGATCATCCTGATCGATGCCGGCCGGATCGAGCCGGAACACGCCCATCTTGGTGAAGAGAAAGCTCACGCTCCCGTTGGTCGCGAGATTGCCGCCGTGCTTGGACATGGTGCTGCGGACGGACGCGACGGTGCGCGTCGGATTATCCGTGGCTGTCTCCACCAGCAGCGCCACGCCATGGGGCGCGTAGCCCTCGTAGAGCACCTGCTGGTAGTGGGTCGCATCCCGCCCGGACGCGCGCTTGATGGCCGCCTCGATGCGGTCTTTCGGCATGTTGACGGCGCGGGCGTTCTGAATCACCCGGCGCAGGCTCGGGTTCGACTGCGGGTCCGGCCCACCCGACTTGACCGCCATCGTGATGTCCTTGGCGATGCGCGCGAACTGCTTCGCCATGCGGTTCCACCGCGCGAACATCGTGTGTTTTCTGACTTCGAAAATGCGTCCCATGGGCAGCCCGATAGCGCGGCAAGAGCGCGGGCGCACATAGTACGGGGCGCCGTGCCCGGCGGGAACCTCTGCGCCAACGCTCAACGGAGCCACAGGTCGTGCGACCTCAGCAATCAGCACGGCGGCTCGACGTCCCGGCGCGACGATCGCGGGAAGGGAGGAGCCGGGCTGTTAGGACGCCGCGCGTGCCACGGGCATGTCATCGCTCTCCGGCGCGACGGACACGTGGGCTTTCGGCCCCATCGTCACGTTGTACATGCTGCGGAACACGCGCCACTGCCCGTTCTCGAGCCGCCACACGTTGAGGTACGAGCCGTACTCCACATCGACGCCGCGGTTGACGTTCCGCACGCGATACGTGCCCTGATCCATCGCGAGGTTGCCGTTGACCATACTCACGGTCGAATCGGTTGCGAAGAGAATGTCGCGCGCGACTTGGTCCTTGAAGAACTTTGCGATGGCATCCTTGCCGCGCACCGTCGGCGCTTCGTTCGAGATGATCTCGGCATCGGCACTGTAGAGATCCGCGCAGGCATCGACGTCGCCACGCGTGAACGCGCTCGCGAGTGCAGTGGTGACGTCGTTCGGCAGCGTGGCTTCGCGCGCAGCGCAACCGGCTAGCAATGAAATCACGAGCGCAGTGCTCACGAGCGGCAGAGCGGATTTGGCGAGCTTGGCGTTTTGCGGAGTCATCGTACGTTCCCTCGAGTCGATCCGCCTCTCTAGCGGCGCGCGGATCATACCGAGGGAACCCAGTGCTTCAAGTTACATCCGCGAAACATCGCGCTGCAAAACGCGAGTTTCTTTCATGGTGCGTCGCTTCCGTTGAACTTAGCGTGCCGTCACCGGATGACGATAATGAAAAGGCCGCATGAACTGCGCCGGAGACGGGCTACGCCGCCGCGGCTTGTCTTTGCGGTTGTCCGCCGAGTGCTTCGCCGAGATCCTCGAGCAGCTTCGCCAGCTCGCCCGTCATGACGGCGAAGTCGATGTCGAATTGCTCCGCCTCGTCGACATCGCCGCCGTCCGCGGTATCCCGGGTCATTTCGAGAAATTCGAGCCGCTTCACCTGCAGTTTGTCGGTGAGCATGAACGAGATGCGGTCGCTCCAGGTGAGGCCGAGCTTCATGGGGTACTTGCCGGCCTTCAAATGCTGCTGCACTTCGCGCACGTCGAGCGGATGGCGCGCGTAGCGGACCGTCGCCTTGTTCGCGTCGGCGGATTGCAGCTCGAGATCCTGATCGATGACGAAGCGGCTCGGGGCGTCGCCGTGCGTGAGCCATGCGGACATCGATTGCTGGGGCGAGCGCACCGTTTCCATGAAGGTCACGGCGAGGCTGCCGAGTGTGTCGCGCAAGGTGTCGATGAGCTCGTCGGCCTTCGCGCCGCCCGCGGCGTCCACGACGAACCAGCCGTTCTCCGGATCGATCCACGCCCGCGTGATGCGACGGCGAGTGAGCGCGCGAGCCCGCAGCTCTTCGGTCACGCGCAGCTTGATGTCGCGCATCTGCCGGCGGCCGACGGGAAAGCCTTGCTCGGTGGCCTGTGCCGCCGCGCGTTCCGCAGCAACTTGGCGGATGATCGAAGCGGGCAGCAGCTTCTGATCGACGCCGAGCGCGACGAGGTGTTGCTGATTGACCGTGTGCAGCAGCCGGCCCGTCGCGGCGGGCGCCACCCAGCCGCGGCTGAACATGTCGAACGGTCCGCAAGGCTGCAGCGGACGTTTCGAGAGATGCTCTTCGATCTCGGCAGCGGAGACGGACCAGTCAACGGGCAGACGGTAGATGATGAGGTTCTTGAACCACATGGACAGCGCGCGGGCGAAAAAAGGCGCGCAGTATACGCAAGAGCGCTAGGTATGTCGGTAGCCGATTCGAAAAGCGCCCCAGTGGCGGCCATTTACGAAGATTGGCGAAGAAACGTCTTTCATCAGCACGAACTGCCCGGCGCCCATGTTGCGGCGGTAGGTCTGCACGAGGAAGGGCTTGGTGTTCTGGGCCACTTTGTGGACCGCGCGGTCGTCGAAGACGCGCCGATTGCGGCAGTGAGCGGCGTTCCACGCGGGATCGCTGCCCTGCGGCTGGCGATATTCCGGGTTGTGCGTCGGCAAGTAACCGCCGCGCGCCCACGCGACGCAGAAGACGATGCGCGGATCCGATTTCTGTAGCGGATCCTGAATCGGCGGCAGCACGCGGTCCGTGAACGCGACGTAGTCGGTCAGATATTGCTGGGGATTCGTGCCGCGAATTTCTCGATAGCGCTCGTCGAACAGCTGCGCTTGCGTCAGCTCGCCGCGCCGAATGGCGGTCTCGAAGACTTCGGCAATACGCTGCGCCGTCTCGACGGCCGTGCGGATGAGCGGCGTGTCGCGCGTCTCGACGCCGCTGCCGGCGATGAATTCGATGAGCGTCTCGCTCAACGTGAGCAGCCCTTGCACGCGCTTGTCCGCTTGCTCGAGATTTGTCGACGAAAGGTTCACGCCTTCAGCCAGGCCGCGCAGCTCCGCCAGCGTGCTGTCGCAGTGATTGAGATTGTCGGCCGCCGAGCGTGCGATCGCGTCGATCTCGCGGCCCATCACCGAGAACGCCTGATTTGCGTTGGTCACGACGCTCTCGATGCGCGTTGCGCCGCTGCGGGCGTGGCCCGCGTGCACGGCCGCCTGGCCGCTCTCGCCGATGAGCCCTTCGATCTGCGCGCCGAGATCCTTGATGATCGTGCCGATTTGATCCGTCGCCTTGCGCGTTTCGTCGGCCAGGTTCTTCACTTCGCCGGCCACCACCGCGAAGCCCTTGCCGGCCTCGCCGGCGCGCGCCGCCTCGATGGCGGCGTTGAGCGAGAGGAGGCGCGTCTGCTTGGCGATTGTCTCGATGGCATTCGAGACGCTGCCGATCTGCCGAATCACGGTATTGAACGAGGCGAGCCGCTCTTCGATGCGCCCGACGGACGAGGTGAGGTCGTTGATGTGTTGCACGGAGCTGCCGATCAGCGTGCGCGACTCCGCGATCTCGGCGCCGGTTTGCGACGCGGCGTCCTGAGTGGAGCGTGCCGCGCGATCGATCTCGCGGTTGCCGGCAACCATCGTTTCGACGGTTCCCTGCAGCTCTTCGAACTGCGCCGCTTGTTGCGAGAAACGCTGCGTGACTTCATCGAGATTGCCCGCGATGTCCGCCATCTCGACGCCGAGCGTGTCGATGCGGCTCGCGAGCTCGCTCACCAACCGCGTGGTCGCGGCATTATCCGTCGTGCTCCTCATGTACGCCTCGCACGCACTCTATTCGATACGAGTATGCGCGACGATGCGAGCCTCGTCAGGATGTCCCAACTATGACACGGTGTGCGGCGATTACGGCGCGCCGGTCCAGATGCGTGTGCTGTCGAGCGGCGCGGTGAGGAGGAGCTTGCCGTCGAGATTCAGCCGATCCATTCCGTATACTTCGTAGAGGGCCTCGAAGCCGGGCATGGCGTCGGCGCTCGCGAGCAAGGCGCCGAGCGTGCGCGCATTCGTGACGGTCTCGGCCATGTGCATCGCTGCGACATCGCGCGTGCCGGCGATGACGATGACGTGATTGCCCTCGGGGCCGGCGAATGTCGCGAAGTAGCCGTAATCGCGAATCTGCGTCTCGCCGCGATAGGGCGCGCCCGCCTGGCTGACATAGCGCTTGTTGGTCTTGCGGTCGATGATCTCGTCGTAGGAATCGCCGAACTGCAGACGCGAGGAGCGGAACACCAAGTTGCCGAGCCGCCCGAGTCCGCTGAGATAGCCGACGTAGATGACGTCGGAGGATTTCAAAACGGCCGGGTTCAGCTGCGACATCGTCACGACGCGCACGCGCTTGTTCACGCTCGTCAGCACGGGCATCAGGTCGCGCAAGGCGTACGCGGCGGCCGTCGGCAAATACGCCAGCTCGAGGTCGAGGTAACGCTCGGCCTGCTCGGGATGCATCTTCAGGTAGTTTTCCAGGTCTTGCGCCGAGTTGATCTCGAACTCGCGGATCAGCCGCCGCACGTCCATCGTCTCGTCGGTCTCGCCGAAGATGTAGTAATCGCCGACGACGATGAAGATGGTGCGATCGTCGTTCAGGATGGGCGCCCAAATGCCGCTGCTGCGCACTTGCGCGAGCTCATCGCGCGGTTCTGCGGGGCGCATGTACGCGGTGAGCAGAACGGCCGCATTGACGAGCAGCGAGACGACGAGCGCAGCGATCAGCCACGTGCGACGGCGCGAGGACGCGGCGGGGATGCGCACCGCCGGTTCGTTCGCGGACGCGCCCGCGGCTGGCGGTGCGGCGGGTTCCCGAGCGACCGCCGGAGTCGCGTCGACGACGAAGCGGTACTCACCCTTGGGGATCGAGAGGTGCGTCGGTTCGGCCGCGCCCGGGCCGGCGTAGAACTCCTCGAGCTTGCGCCGCAGCTTGTGCACGTAGACGCGCACCATCGCGTCCTGCGAGACATCGAAGTCGGCGCCCTTGCCGAACGCGTCCATGGCGACTTCGATCTCTTTGGGCGCTTTGTCCGCGAGCGAACACTCGAGCAGGAAGTCGAAGAGCCGCTGCATCAACGAGGAGCGACCGAGCACTCCGCTGGCGCGGATGCGTTCGGCGTGCGCGCGCAATTGGTCGGAGTCGCCCATGGATGCAGGGATCGTACCATGGGCGGCTCACATCACATCACCGCCTCTACTGCGCAATCGGCAGCGCGATATCCCATACGCCACCGGTCAGAGGCGCGTTCGAGCCGGGCAGGGCGGCCGGCGGGCCCCACTTCACGACGATCTTCTGCGTCTTGCCGACGGCCAGGGTCGGGTTGATCTGCGACAAATCGATCGAGAAGAGCAGCCTCGTCGTCTGGCCCACGAGGAAGTTCTTGCCCGACTTGTCCGTGTAGATGTCGACATCCGTGGTCGGCGAGAGATTCACGCGGTTGCCGTTCGCGTCCACGAAGTTGCCGATGGTCTGCAGCTTGCCGCCGCCGGTGTTGGAGCTGCCCGTCGCAGTCTTGTCCGCGATGGTGACCAGCGTGTCCTTGTCGTGATCGATCGCGTAGAAGAGCGTCGTCGTCGCGCCGGCGACGTTGTTCGTATACGAGCCGCCGCTCAGCTCCGGATCCTGACCGAAATTCACATCACCCGTGGTGTATGCGAATTTTGTCTGCGCGACGGTCGTGCTGAGGTTGCTGCCATCCGTGCCGTTCACGACCGCGAGATTCTGATCGTTGCTCCCTGCAACGCGGACCGCATTCGCCACCGGGTTGAAGTCGAACAGCATCTCGAAGCCGCCCGTGAAGCGCGGATTCATGGTGCTCACGCGCTTCGCCTGGCCCACGGAGTACTGCGTGATCGGAATCATATAGATGTTCCCGAGATCGGTGAGCCCGTAGAGCTTGCCGTCGGCGGGACGGAAGTCGATGCCGATGAGGTTGCCGCCTTCGGTTTCCACGCGACCGAGACGGACATAGTTGCTCGCGCCGGGGCGCAGCACGTAGATGGCGTTGTCGCTCGTCAGCGCATACACCGGTGCGTTCGGGATATCGACTCCCTGTGCGACTCCCCGAGGACGATACTGAGTGTTCGCCGTCGATGTCGTGGCCGTTTGTGCCGTAGAGACTGATGCTGCAAGCACCAACGCCGTCGTCACGGCGGTGTGCACCAGTCCCTTAGTGGCCTTGTTGTATGTCATGACCGTCAACCTCTCTAGATCGGAAGTGATGTTCGCGGGTAACCCCCGCGGGGTGCGACGAATGGCTCGCTCCGCCGATCTTTACGGACGGTTTCGAAGGTCAGATGTGGGAAAAAGTGTTGGGTATTGGCGCCAGAAATCGAAAGTTCCCTGAACGGCGGATGCGAATCGCGTCAGGGCACGTCTGCAGTCGCAGACAAGTCGGTGAAGAACCGTCTCGCGCGGCGAGTGGCGCAGCTCAGCGCGGATTGTCGTGATGCGTGCCGTCGACCACGTGCTTCAAGTCCTGCTCGATGCACGGCACGGGCTCTTGCAGCTCGTGTTCCGCCTTCGTCATCCGGCGCGGCCGCAGTTGCCAGGGCCGCGCGAGCACGTTCGGATCGTCCGCGATGGCGACCCACTGCATCGTGTCGCCGTTACGCGTGAGCTTCTCGGTGACGCGCAGCGCCTTGCTGTGGAACGCGCCGTCGTCGGTGAGCCACGTGTCGTCGTTCAAGTTCGTGGTCTCGACGACGAGCGTGTCGCCTTCCCAGTGGCCGACGGCATCGCCGAGATAACTCTCGTCGGCATCGGCGCGATGCTTGCGGCCGTCCGTGGGCACGATGCGCCAGAAGCTGCCCGACACATCGTCGTAGAGGAACACCATCTCCCCCGCCCGCTGCACGATCTTGTCCGGCGGGCCGATGCGCGGCAGGCCCGGCGAGCGGCAACGAAGCACCGGGTCGGTTTCCACCTGCCGCTTTTCGAGGTCTTTCACTTTGGCGACGAGCTCCGGCTTGTAGACCGGCCGGTCCGGTGTCACGACCGCGCGCGGTGCCGGCGCGCTGCCGCCGGGCTGAGAGCAACCGGTGACGCAGATGGAGCCGTCGGCGCCTTGCTGCGGCTTCACGAAGTCATAGCCGCTGCCGTTCTCCCAAGTGCCGTTGAAGTCCGGATGGCCGTCCGGCATGCGCGGCACGGCCGCGTTGCCCGCGAAGACAGCCGCCGCAGCGATGGCGAGCGCCACCGTCCCCGAAACGCTGCATGCACGGCGATTCATGTTTTCGCGCCCTCGGCTGCGAACTGAAAGAAGTGTCCATCGGGGAACGTCAGCTTCGTCATGAAGCCGAGCTTCTGCGTTCCGTCGCGAGCGGGGAACGCCACGATCGTGACCGTCTCACCGTGTCCTTCCAGCATCTGCTTCGAGAGGCCCGCTTTGCGAGCCATGCCGACCGGCACACACTCGAGGTGCCATTGCTCGGCCTTGCCGTTCGCGCCTTTGACGTCGAGCCAGATATAGATGTGGGGGTTCACCCAGTCCACTTTCGACACCACCCCGTTCAACGTGACGGTCTTGTGGATGTCGAATTGGCCTGCTACGGAGTGATGAGCCACGGCGGCGCTCAGGAACAGGGTGCAAGCGAAGACGGCGGCGATCGTTCTCATCACTGGTCATCCCCCTAGATGACGCGCGCGGCGATCAATATGGGCACCTTATAATGCCGCGGATAAGTAGAAGGGAAGAGGGGCCGTAGATTGAACGAGGTGAGCAGCCACTACACGGCCGAGGAAAGAAAGCTCCTCGGCACGCCGTATCGCAGCCTCTTCATCGCCTCGATGTTCGCCACGTGCTGTTTCAACTTCGCGGACCGCGCGGTATTCGCGGTGCTCGCGCAAGCGATCAAGGTGGATCTGCGGCTCACGGACTTGCAGCTCGGGCTCGCTCAGGGATTGGCGTTCGCGGGGTTGTATTCGCTCTTGGGCATCCCGTTCGGCTGGCTGTGCGAGCGGTTCAATCGCGTGCGCATCGTGGCGATCGCGACGACCATCTGGTCGATCAGCACGGCGAGCTGCGGCCTCGTGCAGAGCTTCTGGCAGATCCTGCTCGCGCGCTCGGGAGTGGGCTTGGGCGAAGCGGGGTTCGTGCCGGGCACGAGCTCGCTGGTCGCGGATCACTTTCCCGGGACGCGGCGCGCCTCCGCGATGTCGATCGTGATGCTCGGCACGCCGGTGGGCACCTTCCTCGGCTCGGTCATCGCCGGCTGGGCCGCCGATGCCTGGACGTGGCGGACGGCGTTCTACGTGGTCGGATTGCCGGGCGTCATCGCAGCGCTGTTCATCTGGCTCGTGCTGCGGGAGCCGCCACGCGGGCTCGTCGACAACGTGCCGAAGTCGCCGGCGCCGCCCCCGAACATCGGCGTGTTCTTCTCGCAGCTCGTGCATCGGCCGGCGTTTCGGTACGTGATCATCGGCGGCGCGCTCGCCGGCTTCGGCATGACGTCGATCTCCGCGTTCCTCGCCGTGTTCCTCGCGCGCGTGCATCACTTGCCCATGCGCGAGGCCGGAGCGCTCTACGGCACGATCTCCGGCGCGGCGATCGCGATCGGGCTCATCATCGGGGCCTTCAGCTCGGATTGGCTCGCACAGCGCGACCGGCGCTGGTCGGCGTGGATCGCGACGCTTGGTCTGACGGTGGCCCCCTTCATCTACTTCGTCGCGTTTCGCATCGAGGCGCGGATACCGGCGTATGTCGTCCTCACGGGAGCGGCCGCGATCCTGCTGCTGTTCTACGGCCCGACGCTCGGAATGATTCAGAACTTGCTGGAGCCGAAGATGCGCGCGACGGGCGTCGCCCTGTTCACGACGCTCTATACCGCGATCGGCGCGGGCCTCGGCCCGACGTTCGTCGGCTTCATGAGCGATCGCTTCACGCAATCGGCGTTCGGCGCCGGCAACTTCAAGGCGATCTGTCCGGGCGGTGTCGCGCCGGCCGGTGCGCCCGACACGCTCATGCAGGCGTGCACGAATGCGTCGGCCACCGGTGTGCAGAACGCGTTGACCGCCGCGGTGTGCGTGTTCTGGCTCGCGGCGCTTTCCTACTACATGGCATCGCGCACGTTGCGGCGAGACCTCTACGTCGCGCCCGCGGCGCAATGAGGCAGCGCCTTTTTCGACACACGAAAATATTTTGTGTGTGAAAAATTTGCCGAGGGCTGCGTGCCGGCATGCGTCGGCGGGTCGCGACTGAAGTCCTAAGCTCTTGCAGCGCGTACGAAATTCTGTACGCGACGCGTAACGCACGGCAGGCGCGCAATACTGTGCGCGCGATCACTGTGTCCAGCCGCAGACAGTTGAATTCGCTCACAGACCCCGATTAACTGCGCGCCGTCGCAAATCGGCAAACCCGTCGTAAGGCGGGGACGCAAAGCCTCCGGTCCGCGAGCGCGTGAGTCGCTCGATGGGATAGCGGGGTTGCCGGTCCGGGGTAGCGCGCGGAGCCCATCCGCCTGCTTCGGGTCGTCACCCAACGCGGTTCTCACACCGGTTGCTCTGCCTGCGCGAGGCGCGATTGCGCGGAATGCGTGCCGTCATACCACGGGCTCATCCCGCACCATCGAGTAACTAGTTGGGAGTGAGTTGATGACAACCAAACATGTCAGCCGCGCAGTGAAGCTCTTCAGCGCGCTTCTCCTGGTCGCCGGAGCGGGCGCCGCGCAGGCGGCGACCACCGGCCTCGGCACAATCTCCGACGGATCGTACGGCTTCGGCCGCGCGATCAACTTCGGCGAGACGTTCACGGACTACGTGAGCTTCACGCTGAACGACTCGGCGGAAGTGAGCTCGTTCATCAAGTCGTTCGACATGTCGATCTTCCACTTCGACCTGCTCGGTATCGACAACTTCACGACGGGCCTGCAGAAGCTCGGCTCGGGCGGCTATTCGACGATCGCGTCCCTGACCTCGAACCCCGCCTCGTTCGACGACCTGCTCAGCCCCGGCAGCTACCGCTTCTCGGTCGCGGGCACCGGCAGCGGCTTCTTCGGTGGCATCTATCGCGGCACCTTGCACGTCGCCGCCGTTCCGGAAGCGGATACGTGGGTGATGCTGCTGATGGCCTTCGGCATCGTGGTCTACCAGCTGCGCCGCAAGCAGCGCGCCCTGGAGCAGACGCCAGCATTGATGGCGTAACGACGACGATGAGGTGAGCTTTCGCTCCACCCTGCAGGGAGGCTAGCGCAGGGTGGGGCGATTCTCGCGACGCGACCGATCCGGTGTGCGGAGGCTGTGGACCTCCGGTGAGGCACCCGACTGCCGCCCTGGGCAGTCGTCGAGGGGGAGCGGCTCGCGTGAACTTCGGGGAAATCCTCTCGAGAGCATCGCGACCATGAATCAGATTCGAGCGGCGCATCGCCACGCACCGGGCGTGACGCCGTGGGACCCCTCCTCGGTGTTCGTTCTGAAATCGCTGCTGTATCCGCTGGCGGCGAGCGGCAGTCTCGGCGTGGCGCTGTTCGTATGTCACGAGCCGTTTCAGCATTCGTACTTCCTCATCGCGGTGATCGCGTTTCTCGCGACTGCGGACTTCCTCGACGTGGCGCCGTTGCAGTACGAGCTCGCGCGCTCCGCGACGCTCGGCAGTCTCTTCAATCTCGCCACGCAGTGGCTCGTGGTGATCGGGTTCATCTGGATCTTGATCACCCTGTCGGACATGCAAGATCGGTTCGATCAGCGCGTGTTGCTGACATGGGCGGGTATTACGCCGCTCGTGCTGTGGCTCAGCCAGCTCGGCGCGCAGCAGGTGTTGCGCGCGATGGGGCCGCGTGCGATCGCCTCACGCAATGCTGTGATCATCGGCCAGAACGAGCTCGGCAACGTGCTCGCGCGTGAATTGAAGCGTCACGCCTCGTTGCGGGTGAACCTGCTGGGATTCTTCGACGATCAGCAGGGCGATGCGCCTCTGCTCGGCGATCCCTCGCGGTTGCCGCAGTTCATCGTGCGCAACGACGTGCAGATGGTCTACATCACCTGGCCGATGGCTCGCGAGGCGCGCATTCTCGAGCTGCTCGAAACGTTGCGCGACTCGACCGCGTCGATCTACTTCGTCCCGGATGTGTCCGTCGCGAACCTCATTCAAGCGCGCATCGACTTCGTGAACGGCATCCCGCTCGTCGGCGTGTGCGAGTCGCCGTTCTACGGGATTCGCGGGCTCGCCAAGCGGGTGTGCGACATCGTGCTGTCGAGCGTGATGATCGCGGTGCTCGCGCCTGTGTTCGTCGCGTGCGCCATCGGCGTGCGGCGCAGCGGGCCGGGGCCGATCGTGTTCCAGCAGCGCCGTTACGGACTCGATGGTAAGGAAATCACCGTCTACAAGTTCCGCTCGATGTCCGTGACCGAAGACGGCGCTCACACCTACACGCAGGTCATCCGCAACGACTCGCGTGTCACGCCGTTCGGGGCGTTCATTCGCAAGACATCGCTCGATGAGTTGCCGCAGCTGTTCAATGTGCTCGAGGGGAGCATGAGCCTCGTGGGGCCGCGACCGCACGCGGTGGCCGTCAACGAGCAGTATCGGCGCCTGATCTCGGGATACATGGTTCGCCACAAGGTGAAGCCCGGTATCACGGGCTGGGCGCAAGTGAATGGGTTCCGCGGCGGCGACGACTTGGAGAGCATGAAGAACCGCGTCGCGGCGGATCTCGAATATCTGCGCAATTGGTCGCTCGGACTCGACATCGCCATCTTGCTGAAGACGGTGACGTTGGTCTGGGCGGACCGCCGCGCGTTCTGAGCTCGAAGAACACGAATCGTTTCGTTGGGAGGCGTTGTATGGGTCGTTCCGCGTATTGCCTGCTCGCAGTGATCGCAGTGAGCTTGACTGCGTGCGTAGGCGGAAAGGGCGGTCAAACCTCGCAAGTCGTCGCCAAAGTCGACGACAGCGAGATCACCGTGTCGCAGTTGAGCGAGGCGCTGGGCGCGCGCGGCGCCGAGGCGCCGTCGGTCGACGCGACGCGCCAGGCCGTGGACTCCCTCATCGATGAGCAACTGCTCGTGAAAGCGGCGCTCGACAACAAGCTCGATCGCGATCCCGCGGTCGTGCAAGCGCTCGAGCGCATGCGGCGGCAAGTGCTCGCGCGCGCCTACCTCGAACGACTCGTCTTCCCGCGCGAGACCATCAGCGCGGCCGAGCAGATCGAGTACTACAAGCAGCATCCTGCGCTGTTCGAGAAACGCAAGACGTTTCAGGTGATGGTGTACACAGTGAAGTCACCGGAGCTACCGGCCACCGTGAGTGCCGAGCTGCACACCGCGCACACCGTGGATGAAGTCGCCAAGGTGCTCACGGCGCACAACGTGCCGTACGAGTCCCAGTCGCTCACGCGCGGCGCCGAGCAGCTGCCGCTCAGAGACCTGCCGAAGTTCGAAGTGGCCAAGGTGGGTGACGTGGTGGCCTTGGAAGGCAGTCAGGGCCGCGTGCCGCTCATGCTGGTCACCGGTATTCAGGACAGCCCGATCAGTGTGGATCGCGCGCAGCCGATCATTCAGCAGTACCTCGTGAATACGCGTAATGCGCGGGCGATCGAAGAACACCTGAAGCAAGCGCGAGCCACCGCGAAGATCGCGTACTTCGACAACGTCACGGCGGCGGCGACCGAGCAGATGGCGGGCCAGTTGCAGAATGCCGTGGCAACCGAAGCGGGTGAGGGCAGGAAAACGCCGGTCTCGCTGAACTAAGGCGTGAGTATGCGACCGATACGCACAATGGGGTTGCTGGCGCTGCTATTGCCCTTGCTGGCATGGGCGGCCGCCGAGCCGGTGGCCGGTGAGTACCAACTGGGTGCGGGTGATCTGCTCAGGATCAACGTGTTCGGCTACCCGGACATGTCTGCGGACGTGCGCGTCGACGAGGGCGGCAGCATCACCTACGCGTACGTCGGTCAGCTCATCGTCGGTGGTCATTCCGCGCGCGACGTAGAGACACTCGTTGCGGAGCGCTTGACGAGCGGCGGCTTCATCCGCAGCCCGCAGGTGTCGGTGCTCATCGCCGACTATCGCAGCCAGAAGGTCTCGGTGATGGGGCAGGTCGCGCGCCCGGGGCCGTATCCGCTGCGCAAAGCCAGCTCCGTGATCGACCTGCTCGCCGAAGCCGGCGGCGTCATCAACCCGGTCGCTGCGGACGAAGCCACGCTGCTGCGCGCGGACGGCTCGAAGGTCTCCATCGATCTCTACGAGCTGTTCAACGGCAATCCGAGTCAGAACGTGCCGGTGATCGCGGGCGACACGATCTACGTCCCCAAGGCGTCGCAGTTCTACATCTACGGCGAAGTGCAGCGCCCCGGCACGTATCGCCTCGAGCGCAACATGACTGTCTCGCAGGCGATCTCGACCGGTGGTGGGCTCACGCCGCGCGGCACGGAACGTCGCGCCACCGTGAAACGTCGGGACGCGCACGGCAAGGAAGCGAAGGTGAGTGTGAAGGGCTCCGATCAGTTGCAGCCGGACGATGTGCTGCTCATCAAGGAGAGTCTGTTCTAATGAAACTCACGCAGGCCCTCAGCATTCTGCGCGCGCGCCGCTGGCTCGTGATCAGCGTGCTGTTCCTCACAGTCGGTGTGGGGTTCGCGGTAACTTTTCTCCTGCCGCCGCGCTACGTCGCTACCGTCTCGCTCGTCGTCGATACGAAGAGCACCGATCCGGTCTCCGGCGCACTGATGCCGGTGCCTTTGCTGCCGACGTACGTCGCCACGCAGGTCGATGTCATCGCGAGTCACAACGTGGCGCTGAGAGTCGTCGAGCGCCTGAGGCTCGTGAATCTGCCCGACGTGCGCCAGCAGTTCATCGAGGCAACGGGGGGTGCAGGGTCGGTGAAGGACTGGGCAGCGGATCAGCTGCTCCGCCAGATCGACGTGCGGCCCTCGCGTGAGAGCAGCGTCATCAACATCAACTACGCGAGCACGGACCCGCATTCGGCTGCGGACCTCGCGAACGCATTCGCCGATGCGTACATCCAGGCGACCGTCGAGCTCAGGACCGATCCGGCGCGCCGCCAGTCCGGTTGGTTCGAGCAGCAGGTGTCCGATCTGCGTAAGGCGCTCGAGGTGGCGCAGGACAAGCTCTCCGCGTATCAACGCGAGTCGGGAATACTCGGCACCGAAGCGGACCGGCTGGACGTCGAGAACGCGCGCCTCGCCGAGCTGTCGAGCCAACTGGTCGTCGCACAGCGTGCGATGTACGACGCGGAGACGCGGCAGAAGCAGATGAATTCGGCTGCCGGCCGTGATCGTGTCGATGAGCTGCCGGACGTTGCGAGCAACGCGCTCGTGCAGAGTCTCAAGGCGGAGATCGTGCGCTCCGCGGCGAAGCTCGCCGAAATCGGCGGCCGCTATGACAAGAACCATCCGCAGTATCAGAGCGCCGCGGCGGAGCTGGACTCGCTGAAAGCGAAGCTCGCAGCGGAGTTGAAGACGGCCAAGGGCTCGATCACGCAATCGGCTCAGATCGCTCGCCGCCAGGTCACGGAGCTCGAACAGGCGTTGGAGCGCCAGAAGGCTCGCGTCCTCGAGTTGAGCCAGCAGCGCGACACGCTTGCGGTGCTGACGCGCGATGTCGAGAGCGCACGCACCGCGTACGACGCAGCCATGCAGCGGCACACGCACGTGCGGCTCGAGAGCCGGCTCGATCAGACGGATATCGCGGTGCTGAATCCCGCGATACCGCCGCTGCTGCCGGTGTTCCCGAAGATTCCGTTGAACATCGTGCTGTCGGTGATCGTCGGTCTGATGCTCGGTGCGGGACTCGCGCTGCTGCTGGAGATGATGAATCGACGCATTCGCGTGCGTGACGATCTCGCGTACGCGGCGGGCATTCCGGTGCTCGCGGAGATCTCGCGTATGGGCAATCGCCGCAAGCACCGCGCGGCGGCCGATATGCCGAAGAAAGTGGTCAAGCTGAAGTCCGCAGCGAAGAGCGGGGCCGCGAAAGCGGCTTGAGGTCACATCATGAATGCAGCCGTACGCCCGAATTTGACCGCCATTCCGCCCGCCGACCCGTATGCGGACGATCCGGGGCGTACGGGCGTCCGCGCAGCGCTCCGGCCGCAGACGTTCGTCACGGATGACCTCGGCCAATGGGTTTCGAGCCCGCTGCTCGTCGGTCTCCATCAGCCGCAAGATCGCGTGACGGAGGCGCTCCGCGAGCTGCGCAGCCAGCTCATCCTGCGCTGGTTCAAGGACGGCAAGACCGCGCTCGCCGTAACTGGTGCGCGGGCACGCGATGGGTCGAGCGTCATCGCTGCAAACCTCGCCATCGTGCTCGCGCAGTTGGGTGAGCGGACGCTGCTGATCGACGCGAACTTCCGCAAGCCGCGCCAGCAGGAGCTGTTCGCGCTGAAGCCGGAAGCGGGACTCACCGATCTTCTTCGTGGTCGTGATGTGTACGACGAAGCGCTGACCGCAGTGCCGTCGCTCGAGCATTTGCGCGTGCTGTGCGCGGGCGTCACGCCCGGCAATCCGCAGGAGCTCCTGAGCCGCGCGTCGTTCATCTACGTTCTGAAGACGATGGCCGACAAGTATCGCGCCATCGTCATCGATACGCCGCCGGCGCTGGAGTTCGCGGATGCGCAGATCGTCGCCGCGCGTGCGCAGGGATGCCTGCTCGTCACGCGCCGCCATCGCACGCGGCTCGCGGACATCGAAGAGGTGAAGGGTCGTCTTCAGCCCACCGGCGCGCAGCTGCTGGGCGCGGTGATCAACGAGTGAGCCATGACGGCGCTCGTGCGCGAACAACCAGTTTTGCGGTCGCCCTCGCTTCGCAGCGCGTGGTGGGTGCTCGCGGGCCTGCTCGCGTTGTACGTGCCGACGTATGTCGATCTCTACGACATGTTTTGGAAGTCCGGCCGTGCTGTGCAGGGGCCGGTAATCCTCGCGTGGATCGCGTGGCTCGTATGGCGTGACCGAGCCAATCTCGCGCTGAAGACCAGCGGTCCGGTCGCATCGGGCCCCATCGCGCTATTCGTGTTCGGGCTGCTGTGCTACGCGTTGGGCCGCTCGCAATCGTTCTTTCAGCTCGAGATCGGGTCGCAGTTACCGCTGCTGTTCGGGCTGGCGTGGTCGACGATGGGTCGCGACGGGTTACGGCGGCTCGCCGTGCCGATCGCGTTCACGATCTTTCTGATCCCCGTGCCTGGCACGCTGCTAGACCAACTGCTGCTGCCGCTGAAGCAACTCGTCTCGGCTATCGCCGATAACGGGCTACATGCGCTGGGCTATCCGATCGCGCGCAACGGCGTGGTGCTGATGATCGGCCGTTATGACCTGCTGATTGCGGACGCGTGCTCCGGACTCAACTCGATGGTCGCGCTCAGCGGCATGGGCCTGATCTACACGTACGTGGTCGGACGGCGCTCGCGTTGGCACAACGCGCTGCTACTCCTGAGCGTGTTGCCGGTGGCGTTCACGGCAAACGTCGTGCGCGTCGTCGGCCTGCTCCTGATTACCTACTACTTCGGTGATGCCGCCGGTCGCACGTTCCATGCGTCCGCCGCGTGGCTGGAGATCGCGCTCGCTTTCGGCGGGTTTTTCGCGGTGGATCGCCTGCTCGGAGCGCTCCGAGCGAGAGCGGCCGCGCCGGCATTGAGGCCTGCGTTGTGAACACCTCCGTCATGCTAGGCGTGACGATGCTGGCAACTGCCGCGGCCGTACGGCTGCTGCAGCCTGAGCCGATCGTGGCGAGCACGCAGCCGACGCTCGCGGAGACCGTGCCCAGCGCGTTCGGTGAGTGGAAGGAAGTGTCCTCCGTTGCGGAGCAGATCGATCCGGCTCGCAACGCGGACGAGCCGAGCATGGATAGGCCATACGACGACGTGCTGATGCGCGCGTACGGCAACTCGCGCGGGGACGTCGTCCTGCTCACATTGGCGTACGGCCGCAATCAGCGTCAGGAAGTGAAGATCCATCGGCCCGATGTCTGTTACACCGCGCAGGGATTCCAGCTCGTCAGCCGCAGTCAGGTGTCTTTCCCGGTGACGGGCGTCAGCGGGCGGCAGGTCGAAGGCATGCGCATGCTCGTCAGCGCACCGGGCCGGACAGAGGCGGTGAGCTATTGGATTCGCATCGGCGCTGTCTTCACCGACAACGCGTGGGCGATCCGCTATCACATCTTCCAGCAGGGGATCTCCGGGCGTGCCGTCGATGGAATGCTCGTGCGCGCGTCGCAGATCGTGTCCGGAACGGACGCGGCCTCTCCCGAGCGCTATCGCTTGCAGGAGCGCTTTCTCGCGGACCTGGTACGCGCGCTGCCGAAGTCGGCGCGGCGCCAGCTCGTAGGTTGAATGCGCGCATGAGCACCGAAGCCATCGTTCCCGGCCGCCTGGCACGCGCGACAGCGACGCTGTTCGGCGGCAATCTCGCCGCGCTGCTCCTGCAGACGCTGCAGTTCGTGCTCCTCGCGCGACTGCTCGGCGTGACGGAGTTTGGTCACGTTGCGGCTGCCAACGCGCTGATCGCCGTGGTCATTCCATTGGCTGGCCTTGGATACGGCAACGTCCTGTTGATGCGGATCTCGCGAGATCGCTCGCGGCTGCGCTTCGATCTCGGCAACTCGCAACTGGCGATCCTCGTCATCGGCGGCGCGCTGGTCGCGGGCGTCACGCTCGTTGCGCGCGGCATCTACGGAGACGCCGTGCAGCTCGCGCTGATTCTGACGATGGCCACGAGCGAGCTGGTGCTGGTCCGTTCGACGGTCGTTCTCGGCCAGTTGTACCAGGCGATCGATCGCGTAGAGATGACGAGCGTGCTGAACACGGCGACGGCGCTGTGTCGCGTCGGTGGCGTTGTGCTGCTGATGGCGGCAGGGCGGCACGACGCGCTCACCTGGGCGATCACATCGTGCACGTTGATGTTCGTACTCGTAATCGTGGCGCACGTGATCACGGCACGAGCCTTGGGGCTACCGCTCCTCGATCTCCATCGTCTTTGGACCGATCGCTCGGACGCCTTGCACTTCTCTCTGGGTATCGGAGCGAAGGCGCTCTACACCGACCTCGACAAGGTCGTGCTCGCGCGCTCGGCAGTCGCGGGGGAGCTGGGCGCGTACACCGCGGCGTACCGGCTCGTCGCGATGAGCTTCCTCCCCGTGCGCTCGATGCTGGACGCCAGCGCGAGCCAGTTCTACCGCCGCGGCGCCGAGAGTCTCGCTCAGGCGTATGCATTCGCCCTTCGGCTGCTGAAAGTCGCGTTACCGTATGGCGCGGCCGTCGCGGTGCTCATTTTCGCCGGCGCGGAGCTCGTGCCGATCGCCCTCGGCGCCTCGTTCGAGTCTGCCGTGCCGATGCTGCGTGCGCTGGCGCTGCTGCCGCTCATCCAATCGGTTCACTACTCATTCTCCGACGCGCTGACTGCTGCGGGAATGCAGCGGCTGCGTACGCGGCTCCAATGGCTGGTCGCGGGGATCTACGCGTTGACCGCGATGTCGATCGTCCCGCGATTCGGCTGGATGGGCTGTGTCGGCGTGTGTCTCGGTTGTGAGCTGCTGCTTGCGGTGCTGATCGTGACTGCAGTGAGGCGTCGCGTCAGGGAGGCGAGGGGATGACGAGGGGGAAGCGCATTCTGATGCTGACGCACGAATTTCCGCCGTATCCTGGTGGCGTGGGTCGTTACTGTTGGAGTCTCGCTGCGGCAGCGGCGCGTGCGGGTCATCGCGTCACGGTGCTCGCGCCGGTGCATGCGAAGCATCGTTCGGACCAATATCGCGATCCGCCGGGCGTCGAAGTCGTGCACTTCAGCGGTGATCTCTTTCACTTCCGCGAGCTGCAGGCGTTGGAGCAACTCGTCGAGGACACGCTGGCCACGGATCAATGGGATCTCGTGCATGCGGCGGACTGGCCGATGATCGCGGCGTTCCGGCACATCCAGATCGAAGCCGCAGAACGCGTGGCGAGCCTGCACGGCAGCGACGTGCTGCTGTTTCGGCACTCCCTGCGGGCGCGCATAGCGCGTGCGCAGCGGGCGCTGCGGCGCTTCGAGCCTCTCGTCTGCAACAGCGCGTACACCGCGTCCCTGCTGCGGAACGGTTTCCCAGATGTGCCGGACATCCGTGTCGCGCCGCTCGGCGTCGACACGCAGTGGTTTCACGAGCCGTCGGCGGAAGCCGTCGAGGCCTATCGGTTGCGCATCGGATGTACGAAGCATGATCGCATCGTCCTCACGGTTGCGCGTCTCGACGAGCGCAAAGGCCATCTGGCGACATTGGCCGCGCTTGCGGAGCTGCCGGAGCGTGAGCGGAAGAACCTCGTATACGTCTGTGTCGGGCGGTCCGTCGATCGCGCGTACGAGGCACGCATCGTGGAAGCGGCGACGACCCTTGGCGTCCGAACGGTGCTGACCGGCACGCTCGCGGATTCGGAGCTGCTGGCCGCGTATCGCACGGCCGACGTGCTCGCTTTGTGCGGTCAACAAGTGCCGCAGAAGATCGAGGGCTTCGGTCTCGTGCTGCTCGAAGCCGCCGCGCAGGGTTTGCCGGCGGTGGTGACGAACGTGCAGGCTTTGCCCGAAGTCGTCGTCAACGGCACGACGGGGTGGGTGTGCGAAGGCAATGATCCCGCACGTCTCGCGGTCGTGCTGTCGATGGCGCTAGCCAGCTCGGGTGTTTCGGAGCTGCGGGAGGCGTGCATCGCGCACGCGCGTCAATTCACGTGGGATCGGTGTGCCGCCCTGACGTATGGGCAGGAACTGGCGGCGGTCGCGTAGCTCATCGTCATGCGTATCGCCATCGTCAACTCGCACTACTACCCCGACGAGCACGGTGGGGCAGAGCGGTCGCTTCGTTTTCTTGCGGAGGCAGCGGCTTCCCGCGGCCACATCTGCACAGTGTTCACGACGGGCGAGACGCGCGAATCGACCGAGATCAACGGCGTCGGTGTCGAGCGCTTCGCATTGCGCCGTCGACCGGAAGCCACTGCCGCAGCGCGCGCCAAGCTGATGTGGCATCTGCGCGATACGTATAGCTCGGCCGGCGCCGTGAAAATGTCGAACGCGATCCGCGCATTCAAGCCCGACGTTGCACACACGAACAATCTCTCGGGAATCTCCGTTGCGCTGTGGGGATGTCTCGAGCGCAGCGGCATTCCGATCGCGCACACGCTGCGCGACTATTACCTCATGTGCCCGAACACCGCGCAGTTCCGCAACGGCCAGTCGTGCGCAAATCGCTGCGCGCCGTGCCGAGTCATGGGCGTGCCGCGGCTCGCAGCCACTCGGCACGTCAAGACAGTCATCGGGAACAGTCGCTTCGTGCTGGATTCGCATCTCCGACTCGGCGCCTTCGCCGACGCGCACCGTGAGGTCATTTACAACGGTTACGAGCCGCCGCTGCCCGTCGCGGCGCGCGCCGCGGTTCCGGAGCATCGTCCGCTGACGATCGGATTCATCGGGCGACTCGCACCGACCAAGGGTGTCGAGATGCTGATCGACGCCTTCGGGCGTGTGGCCGCTGCACTCTCGCGTCCGATGCGGCTGCGTATCGCGGGTACCGGTGACACGGAGTACGTCGGCCATCTGCGCGATCGGTCGTGCGGGGTGCACGTCGAGTTCCCGGGCAAAGTGTCACCCGCCTCGTTCTACGAATCCGTCGACGTGACGGTTGTGCCGTCGTTGTGGCACGAGCCGTTGGCGCGGGTGATCTTCGAGTCTTTCGCACACGGAGTACCCGTGATTGCGTCCTCACGCGGCGGCAGCCCCGAGCTCGTCGTTCCGGCGCGCACCGGTTGGCTATTCGATCCTGATGAGCCGACCGCGCTGGAGCGGGTGATCGCGGAGGCGACCCGCGGGTTGGCGCAGGAGACAGGCGCTGCGCTGTCTGCCACCTGCCTCGCAGAATCGCAGCGATTCCTGCCGGGCCGCGTCGTCGACTCGCATCTGACTGCGTTCGAGCGGCTGCTGGCATGAGCATGGCAACGAACGTTCCGGCGGCCTTCACGGTCGCGCCGTTGCAAAGCGCGCTGACGGGTCCGGGTGAGGAAGCGACGGGCGTCCGCGCACCGCGCCTGCACGTGTGGGTCGCGCTCGCGATGGCGTTGTCGTACATCTTCGAGTCGCCGCTGCGCTACGTGCTGTTGCGTGCGCACGTGCCAACGCTCATCTATCTGCGCGATCTTGCGGCCTTCGCGCTAATCGCTTTCGCCGTGTTCTCGTGGCTGACGGGTGCGCGCCGGCTGTTCCCGGTGATGGTGGCGCTCTATGTTCTGTTCCTTCATCTGCTGTGCGGTGTGCTGTCCCTGCCCGGCGTGATTCAGCCGTTGCTCGGCCTGAAGGTATTCTTCACGTTCCTGTTCGGCATGATCGCGGCGGCAGCCGTCGCGGAACGCGGTCCCGCGCTGCTGCGCCTCTCGCTGCTTGCGCTGCTCGCCACGGCATTTGGCGTCTTTCTCGACAAGTTCGTCGAGTTTCCGTGGGCAGGTGAGGCGTACGAATCCGCCATCGCGACCGTCCAGGTGTCGCGCGAGTGGACCTCGGGCGGCGTGCCGCGCCTCGCGGGCTTCGCGCGCGCGTCGTTCGACGCGGCGACCATCGTGCTCGTGCTTATGGTGCCGATTCTCGCGAGTCGCTGGAATGTGCTCTGGCGCTCGCTGCTATGGTTGCTGGCGTTCGCGACCATTTGGCTGACGACATCGAAAGGGGCGCTGCTCGCACTCGTGGCGCTCGCCGTGTGGCGAGTCCTGGAGACGTTCCGTTCGGCGAAGCAATGGGTGCTGACGTGCATATTCTTTTTCGCCGCGTGCTGCGCGGCCTTGCCCATTGCCGCCGTACAGTTCGGCTTCGGCGTCCGCCGAAGCGCCGTGGCGTCGTGGCTGAGCTCCTTCATGGACCGCGTCGACTTCATGTGGCCCGACGCGATTTCGGGATGGCTCGAGCACGGTTCGCTCTTCGTCGGCCGTGGGCTTGGCGGCATTGGCTTTGCGCAGCTCGGCCTCGAATGGTGGCGCTACAACGCCGCCGACAATCTGATCCTCTACTTGCTCGTGTCGTTCGGCTTGCTCGCGTTCGTATACGTCGCCGTGTTCCTCCGTGGTCTCACACGCACGTTCGCTGCGGACGAGGCGGACCCGTTCTTTCCCCGCTGCGTGCGCGGCTGGGCAGTGGTGCTGTTCAGCTATGGCTGCACGAGCAACATGATCGAGCAGCCGTTCATGAACCTCGTGATCGGCGTGTGCTTCGGCGCAGTCACGATTCTTTGGCCCGCAAGGGAGACGAAATGAGCATCCGTTCGGTTCTGTGCGCATTCGTCGCTGCTTGCCTGTGCGCGACGGTGGAGGCTGCCGATTTCCAGTTCGGCGTCGGCGTACACGTCGGGCAGAACCGCAACGGCTTGGCGGCGACCGAGAAGGCTCTCGCGCAGTTGGGCGTCACATCGTTTCGCGACGAGGTGTTTTGGCACCGGATCGAAACGAAGGCGGGCGTGCTGGTGTTTCCAGACAGTCTGAAGGATCTCGACCAGCTCGTAACCGACGCTGCTAAGCAGGGCCGCCGTCCGCTGCTGATACTCGATTACGGCAACAAGCTGTACGACGACGGCGGGCAGATTCGTTCGCCTGAAGGGATCGCGGCGTATGTGCGCTATGTGCGCTTCGTGGTGCGCTACTTCCGGGGCCGCGTCGATCAGTTCGAAGTGTGGAACGAGTGGAACATCGGTAGCGGCGGCACGCAGGCGCAGAAGAGTGCGCGCTACGGAAGTCCGCAGGAATACGCCGCATTGCTGCGCGCGGCGTACACCGCGATCAAGGTCGAGAACCCGTCGGCGGCCGTGATCGGTGGCGCATTCGCGGGCTACGACTACAACTGGATCGACGCGTTCGGACGCGCCGGCGGGTTCAACTCGCTCGATGGCTTCTCGATCCACCCCTACGTTTTCTCAGAGGGGCGGCCGGTGCCGCAAGCGCCGACAGGTCTCGGCGTCGTGACAGGCATAGCCCATATGCAGCTCGCAATGTTTGCGCGCGAGGCCGCGGCGGATGCGCCATTCAAGCCGATGCGCGGCACGCCAGAGTCCGCCATCCAACACCTCGACGAGCTGAAGAGCCGTATCGATCTGCTGGCGCCCGGCAAGAACGTGCGCATCTACATCACGGAGACGGGCTGGCCTGTACACAAGGGCGCGCTCGGAGTCTCGGAGGAGACCGCAGCTGCATATCTGCAGCGCTTCATGCTGCTCGCGAAGTCGCGGCCGTGGATTGCAGGGGTTTGGTGGTACGACCTATTCGACGACGGTGACGACGCGCAGAACAAGGAACATCGCTTTGGCCTGCTCGCGAAAGACGGTACGCCGAAGCCTGCCTTTCAGGCATTGATCGATATGCAGTCGCTCCTCGCGGCACCCTCCCGGCCGACGGTAGCAGCCGGCGGCAACGGACGCGTCACCGTCACCGTGCAACGTGCGGACGGGAAGCGCGTCACCGCGTCATGGCTGGCGACAGGCGAGCAGCGCATGGAGGTGACACCGCAGTGAGCGACATCGTCATCAATGGCCGGTTCTTGACGCGCCCGGCGACGGGAGTCGACCGCTTTGCGACCGAGCTGCTGCGTGCGTGGTTGCCGCGCTTCAGCAGCGATGCGCCCGTGAAGATGCTCGTTCCCTCACAGAGCGACGCGCGTGTCGCCACCGGGCTGAATTTGTCGCTGTCGAAAGTGGGGACGCTGAGCGGACATCTGTGGGAGCAGCTCGAGCTCTCGGGCCACTGCGGCGATGACATGCTGCTCAGCCTGTGCAACACCGGTCCTATCACGCGCCGGCGCCAGCTTGCCGTGTTGCATGACGCGGGTGTGATGGCGCGACCCCGCACGTACAGCTTCGCGTTCCGCAACTGGTATCGCTGGCTCTTTGCCGGTCTGATGAAGCACGCCGGCATCGTCGCGACGGTGTCGAGGTTCTCGGCCGGCGAGCTGATGCGCCATGTGGGCGGGCGCGCGTCGAGCATCGAGCTGATCTTCGGCGCAGGCGAGCACGTGCTCCGCACGCCCGCAGATACGCGCATTCTCGAAAGGCTTGGAATCGCAGGCCGCCCGTACGTACTGGCGGTCGGTAGTCTCACACCGAACAAGAACTTCAGCGGCGTGGTGCGCGCGGCATCGCGGCTGCGGGATCTCGACTGCCGCATCGTCGCGGCGGGCGGCGCGAACTCGCGTGTGTTCGGCGAGGTCGACGTCGCGCGCGACGCGCTGATCATGGCGGGCTACGTCACGGACGGCGAGCTGCGTGCGCTGTACGAGAACGCCGCGTGTTTCATCTTTCCGTCGTTCTATGAGGGATTTGGATTGCCGCCGCTCGAAGCCATGCACTGCGGCTGCCCGGTGATCGTCTCCGACCGTGCATCGCTCCCTGAAGTGTGTGGCGACGCGGCCGTGTATTGCGATCCCGACGATCCCGAGGACATCGCGCGCCAGCTCCGACTGGTATTGACGACTACCTCGCTGCGCCAGGACCTCCGTGCTGCCGGGCTCGCGCGTGCGCGCTGCTTCAGTTGGCATCGCTCGGCGGACCAGCTCAACGAGCTTCTCATGCTGAATGCGTTGCAGGCCGCGGCATGAAAATCCTTCACGCAGCCGAGAACATCAAAGGTGGCGTGGGCACGTATCTCCGCGAGCTGCTCGTCGCACAACGCGAGACGTTCGGCGAGGACGTCGTCGTCGCCCTCGTGCCGGAAAGTCAGCGAGAGATGGTCGGCACGCCAGACGGCGTCGAGATCGTCACATTCAACGACCGCGGGACGCGCCTGGTCAACGCGTGCCGGCTCGCATGGCGCATGCGGCAGGTCGTCGTGCGCACACGGCCGCGTGTCGCGCATTTGCACTCGACATTTGCCGGCGCCGCTCTCCGGCCGCTCCTACGAGTGATCGCCTCCTCGGCAACCGTCATCTATTGCTCGCACGGCTGGGCGTTCGATCGGGATACATCGCCCGCGTCGCGGCTCGGCGCGGTCCTGATCGAGCGGGTGCTCGCGCGCTGGTGTGATGCCGTGATCTGCATTTCCGACTACGAGCGGCGCGCAGCTCGGCGCATTGGCATTCCCGCGAGCAAGCTCCACCTCGTCAGCAACGGCATTCCGCGCGATGCGCCGCGCGTGGCCGACAAAGTGAAATGGCCGGACGAGCGACGTCGCGTGCTGTTCGTCGGCCGATTCGATCGGCAGAAGGGAACGGACGTGCTGCTCGCCGCGCTGGCCGAGTTGCAGGACTCGACCTTCTGCTATCTCGTCGGCGACGCGGTGCTCGGCGACACGACGCTCACCTCGTTGCCGGCGAACGCGCAGGCGACGGGCTGGTTATCGCCGGCCGAGATCGAGGCGTTTTATCGGAGCGCCGACGTCGTGGTGGTGCCCTCGCGCTGGGAAGGCTTCGGTCTCATCGCCGTCGAGGCGATGCGGGCGGAGCTGCCGGTGATTGCGAGTCGGGTCGGCGGTCTGCCCGAGATCGTCGTCGATGGCGAGACCGGCGTGCTGCTTCCGCCGGCCGACAAGGACGCGTTGGTCCGCACGCTGCGTGATCTCAGCGACGAAGAGCTAGCCGCGATGGGTCGCGCGGGCCGTCAGCGCTTCCTGCGGCATTTCACGATGGATCGAGTACATCGGCAGATCTCGCATCTGTACGAGACAGCCGACGCCACACCAGCCGCCGACACGCAAGCCAGCACCTCATGAGGAGACACGCTGTGAACCGCTCGCAGCCGACAATCGACATGACACTGCGCCGACACGCCGCCGGCATCTGCGCGCTGCTCGCTGCGACCAGCGCGCTGACACCGGCTGTCGCCGCCACGGTCGCCCGCCAGCCCGACGATCCTTTCACGCTCTCCCTGTCCGAGCAGGTCACCCGTGACGAGAACCTCTACCGCCTGCCCGACGACCTCGACGTCGCCCTCGTGCTGCCGGGTGCCGGCGCGAGCCGCGACGATCTCGTCAGCCGCACGTCCGCCGTCATTGACGGCAACTGGGATTTCGGCAAGCAGGCGTTTGCTCTCAATCTGGGTGTCGACAGCAATAGATACGCAGACAACACGATGCTGAACAACACGTCGGGCAGCGGCCGCGCCGACTGGAACTGGCAGCTCATGAGCGACTGGTCGGGACAACTCGGCGCCAGTTACGGCCGCTCGCTGGCGGGTTTCGTCAACAGCCGGTTCCTCGGTCGCGACGTGCTGGAAAACTCCGACTACCACGGCACGATCCGTTACGAGCTCACGCCCCACTGGAGTCTCACGGCCAAGGGCAAGTACGCCGAGGGCTCGCACGACACCGACGCGCGCCGCGCGGATGACTTCGAGAGCGACACGAGCGTGTTCGCCATCAACTATCTGACCCGTCGCGGAGACGAGATGGGTCTTCAATACCGCCGGACGGCCACGGATTACCCGACTCCGCAGTCCGGCGGCGGGCTCTTCTCCGACCGCGACTACGTCGAGCGCGCCGGCACGTACGAGCTCAACTATGCGTTCACGGTGAAGACCTCGTTCCAGGGCAGCGTGGGCTACCTCTGGCGGCACTATCCACGCAGTGTCGTGGGCGACTTTGCGGGGCCGGTGTGGAACGCGACTTTGCGCTGGCAGCCGCGCGCCAAGACGCAAATCGAGATCACGCAGTTCCAGGAGCTCACGGCATATCTCGACGCGGAATCCAATCATTTCGAGTCGCGGGGTACGCGTCTGACCGTGGCGTGGCTACCGACCAGCAAGATCACGCTTTCGCTGGACGCCTCGCGCGAGCGTCACGCGTACACGGGGTTCGATCCCTTCGACGTCGCCGGCCCCGAGCGCCGCGATCGGCTCGGAGTTTGGCAGGCGGGGCTGAGTTATACGCCCGTACAAATGTTGGCTTTGAATGTCAACTACCGGTACGAACAACGAGACACGAACCGCCCGCTGTACGGCTACGACGATCGCGTGATCACCGCAGGATTCACGCTGATCTTCTGAGCGCTCTATTGCACAATGGGGAGGCCCAACGGATCGGAACCTCCCAACATGAAAAGAAGCGCCCGCCGCGCCACGGCCGCCCGTCTCGTTCACCGCGATCGGTACGTCCCTTACCTCTTGGGGCGTATCAGTAAAGGGATAGCCTCCGCCGCCTCGACACTCTACCGCCAGCGCCTCGGCGTCGGCATCAACGATTCGCGCATCCTCGTCGTGCTCGCCCGGCGGCCGCGCCTCACCGGCAAGGAGCTGAGCGAGGACACGTCGTTGAACAAATCCGTCGTCAGCCGCAGCCTGCGCGTGCTACGCACGAAGGGGCTCGTGCGCATTGTGCCGACGCAAACCCGCCTCGAAGTCGAGCTCACCGCGGCGGGGTGGGACATGCACAACCGCGTCTCCGGTGTCGCGCTCGATCGCGAAGCGCTCCTGCTGAAGGGATTCTCCCGGCCGGACAAGCAGGTGCTGATCGGCTTCCTGCATCGCATGTTGAAGAATGTGCCGCTCGCGAATTCGTACGACCCGCTGCGCGGTGAACGCGGCGCGCGCCGCAAGTCCGCGGCCCGTTAGCTACAGCAGCGACACGCCTTTCGGCACGCGCACGACGGCCGTGCCCGCGATCTTGTCGTGCCAGGCTTGATGTCCCGGGTCGAAGAGGATCCAGATGAAGCCGAGCCCCGCGACGATGAGCGAGAGGAAGCAGCTCAGCGCGCGCACCGTCGACGTGGCCCAATCGATCGGCCGGCCGTCGAGGCGCACGACTTGTAGACCGAAGACGATGCCGCCGATCGTCGTGCCCTTCAGTTTCCACATCACGGCGCCGTACGTCGCGAGCGCGATCAACTCCGCTTCGCGGGTGCTGTCGACGATGCCGAGCAAAACGGCTACGAGGATCACGTCAATGAACAGCGCCGCCATGCGGATGCCAAAACCTGCGCGCGGATAGGTGAGCGCCGCGGTGTTCACCGGCGCGCTCGGCGGTGGGGGAGGAGGGGGCGGTGGCGGCGATGCGGTGCGCGCCGCTGAATCCGCTGCATTTGGCGTATCCGAGGTGGGAGACCCGCTGCCGGCATCGGTTGCTTGCGATGTGCCGTAGACATGCGCCGGGCCCGGTGCGCCGGATGCGCCCGGCACGTCGGAGGCGCCGGCCGGACTCTCAGCGCGCGCGCTGCCGAAGCCGAACGAATTCGTCGTCGACTTGGTGTCGCCGATCGTCGGCTCCCTGTACGTCGCGCTTCCGCCGCCGACAGGGCCACCCGCCATGGCCAACTCCGGCCCGTCGCCGCCGCGCCGCTCTCTGGTGTTCTGAATCAGTACATACACCGCGACACCGAGCCCCAGGATCCCGAGCGCCTTGTAGACGATGAAGCCCACGAACGGCACGAGGTAGAGCACCAGGATCACCACGCCGCCCAATGCCACGGCAAGCGCGGTATGCACGGCCCGCCCTTCACCCCCGAGTCTCACGCAACAGCGACCGATCCATGCCAGGACGACGGCTTTGCCGAAGAGCCCCAGCAGGAACAGCCCCAGCGCTGCGAGCGGCATGAACGCGATGCCGATCACGGTGATGAAGAGCAGCGCGAACATCACCGGCGTCAGAAATGTCGTCAGCAGGGCGGCGATGATGCAGCGACCGGGCTGCGCCTCGAAGGTCCGCACACTGCGATCGACGGTATCGCGGAACAAGACGCCGATGAGCACATAGAGCGCGAGGAAGCCGAGCGCCAAGCCCCACGCCCAGCCGAGTCCCGGCGCAATCGCGAGCGGCCGGCCCAGGATCAGGCAGTGACGCGCCCACGGCTGCAGCCATGCGAAGCTGCCGGACGCGAAGGGAAATATGTTCTTCACATCGCCGCGAACGACCGCGGCCGCATCGCGCTGGAGCGTGCCGCCGACCGTCACCACGTCGCCATTCACTTCTGCTTGCGGCCCGAGCTCGACATTGCCGAAGGTCGCGACGACGTCGCCGGACACCTTGCCGTTGACGTACACATTGCCCAGCACGGCAACGACATCGCGTGCGGTTCCGCCGGTGACACGTGTCTCGCCCATCACCGAGACGACATCCCCCGCATCGCCCGCGCTCGTCGAATTGCCGAACACCGCTACGACCGCGTCCGCGCGCTCGCCCGCGTTCAGCGTCGAGTTGCCGCCAACCTGCACGCGTTCGTTGCCGCTCGAGTGCCGCCCGTGGCGCCGCGAACGGGGCGTCGCCTCGTCACTTTGATCCGCGGCCTGCGCGTCCGCATTCGCGGCGTTAGCCGGCGCTTCGACATTCGGGGCCGTGATCGCGGGCGCTCTGACATTCGGTGCCGGCGGCGCCGCTGCGGGTCTGTCGGGAGCCTCTACGTTTGCGGGCGGCGGGGGTGCGGCCGGCGGCTCGTTCTGTGCCCGTACGATCCCTGTCAAAACGCCGAGGCCCGCCATGGCCAGCAGGACGACCCCTTTGCGGAATGACATGTTCATTTGTTCACGTAGAGCGCGCGATATGCCGTGGCGCCCAAGACGAGCAGAGCGAAATACAACGTGAGCGCTACGCCGGCACCTGCGTAGAGCCACATCGTGGGAATGGCGTCGAACACGAGTGACGCGAGATTGACCGTCTTCGAGAACAAGTTGGCGCTGGCCTCCGCCCACGAGAGTGGCTTCGCAATGGTGTCCACCACGGGCTGCGACTGGACGCCTGCGATCAGCATCATCGCGCCGCTCACCGCGAGCTTCACGACACCGAACGACGCCAAGATGAATGCCACGCGGACCGCGAGCGGCCAATGCAGGAAGCTGTGATGCCACCACGGCAGCGCGGCGCGCCGCTCGATCTCGGCGAACACGCGCGCTTGCAAGGAGGCCGGCGCGGAGCGCGGCGGTTGTTGGCGCAATACGCTGTCGACGATTCGCTCGATGGCTGCGGAGTCGGATGGGGGGCGGGGATCGAGCGGGGCGGCCATGGTGTTGCTCTCAGGTGTCCAGGGTCGCGCCCGTCACGCCTTCGGTTGCCAGCGTCTTCGCCAGCGCGATGCGTGCGCGCATGATGTCGGTCTTGATCTTGGGCAGCGAGACGCGCAGGTGTTTTGCGATGTCTTGATAGGGCATGTCTTCGAAGTGATAGAGCACCAGCGGGATGCGTTGATGATCCGGCAGCTGCTTCAGCGCCCGCTCGACGATGGCACTTTGCTCGCTCGCGTGCACGTTGCCGAGCAGATCGTCGGGACTCGAGCAGCCGAGCAAGGCCTCCGGGACGTCGCTGTCCGAGTCGTCATCATCGGCGTCGGCGCGCCGTAAATCCGTGAAGAAGCGCCAGCGTTTGCGATACCGCGACAAGTGATTCAGCGTGAGATTCGTGACGACGGTCTTCAGCCACCCGCCGGGGGTCTGGCTCGCGCGCAGCGTGTCGAAGTGCTCGTAGGCTTTCAGAAAGGTTTCCTGGGCGAGGTCTTCGGCGACGGCATCGTTCCCCGTGAGACGGGCGGCCGTAGAGAAAACCATGTCTTGATAGGCATGCATGAACGCTGTGAACTCGGCCGAGAGGCTCAGCCTCGGCGGGGTTGAAGTTTGCACTTGCGTGACATCGTTTATGCCGAAAACACGGCACACCCCCAAAAGTCGCAGGCGGCGCCGAAGATCGAGCTCGCCAATGGGCTAGCCATAGTACATTCAATGACTTAGGAGCGGAAGCTTGCCGCGGGCGCTGTTGTGCGAAGATGCGCGCCCCTTGCTGTGGGTCGCATGCCTTACCGATGAAGATTCCGGAAATACTCCAGGTCGAGACCTCGCAGGTGCCCGGGAGCCTCGCGAGCGTGCTCAACGCCATCGCCGATCTCGGTCTCGTGCTCGAGCACGTGACCATGCTCCACCGCGAACAGGGACGCACGCTCTGGGAGATCACGGTGGAGATCGAGGAGGGGCGGCAGGAAGAGCTGCTCGCGAAGCTGAACGCCGTGCCCTCGGCGAAGTTCATGGGCTGGTCGGACCGAGTGTTCGATCGCCATCGCGGCGGCAAGATCGAGATGCGCTCGCGCATGCCGATCTCGAGCCAGCAGATCCTGCGCGACATCTATACGCCCGGCGTGGCACGCGTGTGCCTCGCCATTCAGAAGAATCCGGAGAAGGTGTTCGACTATACATATGTGAGCCGCGCCGTCGCGGTGATCACGGACGGCTCCGCCATTCTCGGGCTCGGCAACATCGGTGCGCGGCCGGGATTGCCGGTGATCGAAGGCAAGGCGGCATTGTTTGCCTCGCTGGTCGGGCTCTCCGGCATTCCGATTCTCGTCGAGAGCACGAGCATCGATCACTTCGTGGACATCGTGCGCTCGATCTCGCATTCGTTCGGCGCGATCTTGCTGGAAGACATCGCGGCGCCGCGCTGTTTCGAAATCGAGCACAAGCTGCGTGCGCGACTCGACATGCCGGTGCTCCACGACGATCAGCACGCGACTGCCGTCGTGACGCTTGCATCCCTGTTGAATGCGACGCGCATCGCGGGCACCTCGCTCGACAAGCAGGTGGTGGGCATCATCGGGCTGGGCGCTGCCGGGCTCGGCATTGCGCGGCTGCTGCGCGGCTTCGGAGTCCAGCGGCTGATCGGCACGGACTTGCGACCCGAGGCGACGGCGCGGCTCGCGG
>Ga0081455_10000768_pt1 | contig 39051 bp, 36 predicted proteins | sample TabmetS3T2R1_FD_70207 | JGI IMG/M metagenome (GOLD analysis project Ga0081455, IMG submission 70207) | Tabebuia heterophylla rhizosphere microbial communities from the University of Puerto Rico - S3T2R1 | ecosystem: Host-associated > Plants > Roots > Rhizosphere ... | reverse complement strand
CCAGATTGAAGTGCGCGCCTTCGAAAAGGTGCAGAAGGCCGTCAAGAATCGCATGGCGGCGTTGGAGCAGCCGGTGGAGGCGCAGCCGATCCCGGCGCACTAGCATCGAAGCGTCAGGTCAGAGCGATTGCGGCCGGGCCCCTGCCCGGCCGTTTCCGTTGGTCCCGCGAATTCGCGGAACGACTGTTACTCTCCTCGTTCGTCCCCGCGAAAGCGGGGACCCAGCACTGGATTCCCGCTTACGCGGGAATGAACGGAGTGGAGTTCGCCAAGCCAATGCTATTCTTCCCGTTCGTCCCCGCGCCAGCGGGACTTGGCGGCCGTCATGGCCGGGCTAGTCCCGGCCATCCACGCCTTAATGCTGCAATGTTGAAAAGACGTGGATGCCCGCGACAAGCGCGGGCATGACCGTGGCGCTGAGCCACCCGTTCCGTTCGTCCCCGCGAATTCGCGGAACGACTGTTACTCTCCCCGTTCGTCCCCGCGAAAGCGGGGACCCAGCACTGGATTCCCGACTGCGCGGGGAATGAACGGAATGGTGGGCGCTAGGACAATCACTGCCCCCAGGCCCGGAAAGCCTCTTCGAAAACACGCGCGCCGGGGCTGCCTTTTTCCATGGCCAGGATGGCACGCTTGCCGCTGGTGTACACGACCGGCACGTCGAACCAGTCACGTTCCTTGAGCAGCTGCACATTGCGTTGCTGGTCGGCCTCCGCAGCCGACAGGCCGATCAGGAAATAATTGTTGGTCACCTTCACAGCGAGGCCGGCGAGCGGAACTCCGCGCGCCTGTTCATTCTGCTTCATCAACACGCCAGGCACATTGCCGATCCCGCCTTCTGGAAAATCCGCCGGCAGCGTAAACATGATTTCAATGGTGTGGCTGGCGGGTAGCGCCTTGTCCGTGTTGCGGCGGAGCGACCAGGTCATGCGCAGCTTGCGTTCGGGTATTTCGATGTCGGCGCGCACAGCGAGCTCGGGCGCCAAACCCGGCCCCGGCGAGACCGTCTCCGTTCGCCACAACGCAGAGCCGACGTAGCGCTTGCCCTGCGGATCGTTCGGATCCTCGTCGTAGAGCACGACCTTCTGCGCTACGGAGGCCGCGGGAGCGTTGGCTGTGTCCGTCGATGTCTGGCCAGACTGGCCGATGCGATCGGAAATTTTCGGACGGGTCGTGGGCTGCGCTGTGTCTTTCGGTTTCACCGGCTGGGAACGAAAGCTTGCCACCATTGAACTGATGGCGTGGCGTTGCCAATAGCCGACACCGACAAGGCCGGCGATCACGGCAATCAGGATTCCCCATTTGATGAGCCCGCCATATGACCGGGCCGGCCGCGTATAAAGGTCTTCATCGTCGTCGTACGCGGGCGGCAAAGACGGCGGGTGATCACCGTGCAGCTTTTCGTCGGTCAGCGGCGGCTCGGTAACACGAGATGGCTGGTTGGCTCTGCGATGCTCGGACTGCGACGCCGGCTCCGGCATAGACTGATATGTTTCATGAGCGGCGCGCTTCGCGTGGGCCGCCGCGCTTCCCAAACCTTCAGCTTCGGCAACGGTTTCCCGAAAATCGCGCAGCCCCCGGTCCCGCAGCGATGCCTCGCCGGAATCCGACTCCGAAATGTCGGGACGCGGCCGCTTGGCCGTTTCCGCCTCAACCTTTCGGATCGCCTCCTCCAACGCCAGTCGCTCACGAGTAATGTCCGTCTCATCGAGCGCAGGCACCACACCGCGCAACTGGGAAACCAGCGCAGCGCGCGCGCGGTCGTACAAGGCGCGCCTGTTTTCGCCCGTGTTCTTGTCCAGGCCATGAACCGCGCGCTCGATGAGGGGATAGTAGTCAGCCATCGTGCTTATTGTGCTTGATTCATATCCCGTGAGGAAAGCCTGCCATCGGCACGGAAGCAGACTTGACCCCCGTTCTTTTGGTTTGCCCGATCATACCTCAAATGGGTTTTTCATGAGGATCGTGTCCTCACGTTCGGGGCTGGTGGACAACAGGGCAACCGGACAGCCGACAAGCTCCTCGATGCGCCGCACGTATTTTATCGCTTGCGCCGGCAACTGCGCCCAGGAACGGGCGCATGCGGTCGGCTGCTTCCAGCCGCCGATGGTCTCATAGACCGGCTCTGCGCGCGCCTGCGCCTGTTCGCCGGCGGGAAGATAATCGATCTCGCGTCCGTCGAGCCGATAGCGCACGCAAACTTTGATCTCGTCGAAGCCGTCTAGAATGTCGAGTTTGGTCAATGCAAGGCCATCAATGCCGCAGGTCCGAACAGTTTGTCGCACCAGGACCGCATCAAACCATCCGCATCGGCGAGCCCTGCCCGTGACGGTGCCAAATTCGCTGCCCCGCTCGCCGAGAGTCTTGCCAATAGCATTGTCCATCTGATCGGTCGGGAACGGACCGAGGCCGACGCGCGTGGTGTAAGCCTTGCAGATGCCGAGCACGTAATCGATGGCATTGGGACCGAGGCCAGAGCCGGTCGCTGCCTGTGCGGCGACGGTGTTCGAGGATGTCACATACGGGTAAGTGCCGTGGTCGATGTCGAGCAATGCCCCCTGCGCGCCTTCAAACAGGATGCGCTTTCCTTCGCGCCGCTTGCTGTCGAGCAGCGACCAGACCGAATCCATGAAGGGCAAAACTTTCGGAGCAATCGAGGCAAGATGGTCGTACACCGCCTCGGCTGCAATCTCGGGCAACCCGTGGCCGCGGCGCAGGGCATTGTGATGCGCAAGCAACCGGTCGATCTTTCCCCGCAGCGCCGGCAGATCCGCCAGATCCATGAAGCGGATGGCGCGACGGCCGACCTTGTCCTCGTAGGCAGGACCGATGCCGCGCTTGGTCGTGCCGATGCGGGTTGCGGCATTCTCGGCCTCGCGCAGGGCCTCGAGCTCGCGGTGCAGCGGCAGTATCAGAATTGCATTCTCGGCGATGCGCAAAGACGTAGGCGTCACGACGATGCCTTGTTTCTTGAGTTGGGCAATCTCGTCGACGAACGCCTGGGGATCGATCACCACGCCATTGCCGATAATCGACAATTTGCCTTCGCGCACGACCCCGGACGGGAGCAACGACAGCTTGTACGTTGAGCCGTTGATAACCAGGGTGTGCCCGGCGTTATGGCCGCCCTGAAAACGGACAACGATATCGGCCTGTTCCGAAAGCCAGTCGACGATCTTGCCTTTGCCTTCGTCGCCCCACTGGGATCCGACAACCACGACATTCGCCATCAGAACCCTTCCCTGTACCAGCGCCCGGACACTTGGAACCGGGAGCCACCGGCCAGGTCCACCTTCGGATAAAGGATGCTCCCCTTGGAGGCAAGCCAAAGGTCCGCGGCGCCGTGACGCCAGCCGGCAATGACAACAGTTTGATCTTACGCGTGAATTCTAGAAGCGCAGCGGCTTCGCCTGCTGCACCTGTGGCAAAGCTCGCACCTGGGCCAATACTGCGTCCGGCAGTTCGCCATCGATCTCGATCAGGGCGACCGCGTTCCCGCCCGGCGCATCACGGCCGACATGGAAAGTAGCGATATTTATGCCGGCGTCGCCCAGCGTCGAAGAAAATTTGCCGATGAAGCCTGGTTTGTCCAGATTGGTGATGTAGATCATCGAGGCGCCAAACTCGGCATCCATGCGGATGCCCTTGATGTTCACGATGCGCGGCCGCCCATCGGCAAACACCGTTCCAGAGACGTGTCGCGATTGCCGCTCGGTTGTGACCGTCACTGTGATCAGGCTTTCGTAATCCTCAGGCATTTCGCGCGTGATCTCCTCAACGATGATGCCACGCTCCTTGGCCACCACCGGTGCGGACACGACATTGACGTCGCCGAGCATCGGACGCAGCAGGCCGGCGAGCCCGGCCGAAGAGAGCGCCTTTGTATTCATCTGCGCGACTGCGCCTTCATAAGTGAGTTGTACTTTGCTGATTCCCGTTTCGGTCAGCTGCCCCGCAAACGAGCCCAGCTTCTCGGCCAATGCGATGAATGGCTTGAGCTTGGGCGCCTCCTCGGCACTGATCGAGGGGAAATTGATGGCGTTGCTGATCGCTCCGCGCAGCAGGTAGTCGGACATCTGCTCGGCGATCTGAAGCGCGACATTCTCCTGCGCTTCACTGGTCGAGGCGCCGAGATGCGGCGTGCAGACGACATTGGGCAGATTGAACAATGGATTTTCAGTCGCCGGCTCGGTCACGAAAACGTCGAACGCGGCGCCGCCAACGTGGCCGTCTTTAAGCGCCTCGGAGAGCGCGGCCTCGTCCACCAGACCGCCGCGCGCGCAGTTAACGATGCGGACGCCTTTTTTCATTTTCTTGATGGCGTCGGCGCTGATGATGTTGCGGGTCTTGTCCGTCAGCGGCGTGTGCAGTGTTATGAAATCGGCGCGCTTTAACAGTCCATCAAGCTCGACTTTTTCGACACCGAGATCGGTCGCACGGTCCGGGGACAGGAAAGGGTCATAGGCAATCACTTTCATCTTCAGTCCAAGGGCGCGGTCGGCAACGATCGATCCGACGTTTCCGCATCCGATTACGCCGAGCGTTTTGCCGAACATCTCCACGCCCATGAACCTGTTCTTTTCCCATTTGCCGGCGCGCGTCGACGCATCGGCTTCCGGAATCTGTCGTGCAAGCGCCAGCATGAGCGAGATCGCATGCTCCGCCGTCGTGATCGAATTCCCGAACGGCGTGTTCATGACGATGATGCCGCGCGCTGTGGCCGCCGGAATATCGACATTGTCCACGCCGATTCCGGCTCTGCCGATCACCTTCAGGCTATTGGCGCGCTCGAGTATTTTGGCGGTGACCTTGGTGGCCGAGCGAATCGCAAGGCCCTCAAAGTTGCCCACGATCGCGGCGAGCTTGTCCTTGTCCTTGCCCAGTGCAGGCTGGAAATCGACCTCGACCCCGCGATCCTTGAAGATCTGAACGGCCGCAGGCGACAGCGCGTCTGAAATGAGAACCTTGGGCATCGTTTTCGCCATGAGATGGGTCACGCCGCTTTAGGCAATGCGGCCTTGGCTTCGGCAAAAGCCCATTCGAGCCAGGGCGTGAGTGCCTCGATGTCGTGTTGTTCGACCGTCGCGCCGCACCAGATGCGCAGCCCCGGCGGTGCGTCCCGATAAAAGGCAATGTCGTAAGCGACGCCCTCTTTTTCGAGCAGACCGGCCAGTGTTTTGGCGAAGGCGGCCTGCTCGTCGCCCGAGAGCCGTGTCACCGACGCATCGACCACTTTCAGACAGACAGATGTATTGGAGCGCTCGGCGGAATTTTTTGCGAGATGAGCGATCCAGGGCGTGGCGGCGACCCAATCTCCCAGTGCCTTCGCGTTGGCGTCCGACCGGGCTATCGTCGCTGCCAGACCGCCGATCGATCTGGCCCATTGCAGCGTGTCCAGATAGTCCTCGACGCACAGCATCGACGGCGTGTTGATGGTCTCGCCCGTAAAGATCCCCTCATTGAGCTTGCCGCCCTTGGTCAGACGGAAAATCTTCGGCAGCGGCCACGCCGGTTTGTAGGTTTCGAGCCGTTCCACCGCGCGGGGCGACAGAATCAACATTCCATGGGCGCCTTCCCCGCCCAGCGCCTTCTGCCAGGAGAAAGTGACCACATCGAGCTTCGGCCAGTCGAGATTCTGCGCGAACGCCGCCGAAGTTGCGTCGCAAATGGTGAGGCCCTGGCGGCGCGCTGCGATCCAATCGCCATTTGGAACGCGCACGCCGGAGGTGGTGCCGTTCCAGGTGAAGACAACGTCGTTCGCGAAATCAACTCTTCCAAGATCAGGCAATTCGCCGTAAGGCGCCCGAATGATTGTGAGGTCTTTGAGCTTGAGTTGCTTTTCGACGTCGGTGATCCAGCCTTCTCCGAAGGATTCCCAGGCCAACATCGTCACAGGACGCGCGCCGAGGAGCGACCATAGCGCCATTTCCACAGCGCCGGTGTCGGACGCCGGCACGATGCCAATGCGATAGTCCGGCGGCACCTCAAGCACTTCGCGCGTAAGGTCGATCGCGCGCTTGAGCTTCGCCTTGCCGGCCTTTGACCGGTGCGAGCGTCCGAGAAGTGCATCTGTGAGGTTTTGGAGATTCCAGCCAGGGCGCTTTGCGCATGGGCCGGACGAGAAGTGCGGGGTCGTCGGCCGCACGCCGGGCTTGGTTGTCGCCATGTGTCTACCCTTCCAGATAGGCGCCCCTCGTTGGGGAGGGGTGTCCCACTGGCGGACATAGGCGACTTGTCGGCGCAGGTCAACTCTCGCAGTCCAAGCCGCAAGCCTGAACGTCGCAAACGGTGAGTCGCGAGTTAATGGACTTGCTAGAAGCGCGCGCCGAGGCCGAGGTAACCGACGTTGATATTGGACCGCGTATCGTTGACCGGACCAAACAAGGCGTACTCCCACTCGGCACGCAGGAATACACTCGGCGTGATCGCCCAGTCGATGCCGAGACCCGTCGCGAGACCGGCGACAAAGACGTTCTTTTGCCCCGAGTTGGCCGACTGCATAAACGTGCCAAGGTCCCCTGGAACAGGAGGCGCAACCGTAAGGTCTGTCATAACGTCGGTCACCGTTACGGTCGTCTGTAATTGAAGCGCCCGACCGCGGCACCAAGGAACGCATAGGGAAGGAACTCACCAAACGCATATCCGGCTCTTCCCCGCAAAGTCGCATAGTCAACGAGCTTGAACGAGGTCTGCGCGTCGGTCGTCACGTCGTGCCGCACGCTATCGGAAGTGTCGAATCTGCGGCTGAGCGAATCGCTGGCCGTTGAATTCAGGCTCGCTGGACGCTTGTAGGCGAGATCCCACCCGACAACGAGTTCGCTCCATTGCCAGTTGTAACCGACGAACCCCCCGAAGACCGGACCGGTCGTTGTATTCGATGGCAATGTCGTCCAGGTCGATACGCCACCCTCCGCTTCCAAGGTTGAATTGCGCAAGATAAACGCGACCAGCGAACTCGTGCTGTTGCCGAAGTCGGCATTCATGTTGCCAAAGCCTGCCTGAATGCCGGCCTGCCAGCCATCCCAACGCACATAGCCCGGCGATACAGTGCCGCGCAGAACAGGTGCCGACCCCGGCCAGTCCGCCGCCGACGCACGCTGGGCAGCGATTACTGAACAAATCAAAGCAACTGAACAGAGCAAAAATTTTTGTGGGCGCCTGCGCAGGCCAACACGGAGTTGTAGAGTCGCCCCACTCATGACCACAGCCCCCATTTCCACAGTCGTGCTGGTTGCGCACGACGCCCGAACGGGACGATGGCAGCAAATCCTTAATCGCCGCTTAACCTTGTTTATTAACTACGTTCGTTAATTGATCTTAACGGCGCAGCCCAAGTGCCTGAGGCGCAATGCATAAACGCATCCTCGAATTTTAAGAAATCGTTTACGATCCGGAATCCGCGCGCGAATAGATCAGATATCAGGCTGCGACTTCGCTTAGCGCTTCGACGACGTCATCCACGACCGCCTCGACGAGATTTCTGTCGTCACCCTCGCCCATGACCCGGATGACGGGCTCGGTACCGGACGGACGGACGATCAAACGTCCACCATGGCCCAGCTTGCGTTCGGCGCTTGCGATTACAGAGCGCACTTGCGCGTCATCAAGTGGCGCGCCCTTTTTGTAGCGGACATTCTTCATCACCTGGGGCAATGGTTCGAAACGATGGCAAAGTTCGGAGACCGGCTTGTCGCCGCGTTTGACCACCGCAAGCACCTGCAGGGCGGCAATCAGGCCATCACCGGTCGTCGTGTAGTCGGACAAAATGATATGACCGGAAGGCTCGCCGCCGACGTTGTAACCGTGCGTGCGCATGTGCTCGAGCACATACCGATCACCGACCGGCGTTCGCACAAGCTCGAGCCCCAGGCCGGCAAGGTGACGCTCAAGCCCGAGATTTGACATCACGGTTGCAACCAAGCCCGGACGCTGCAGCCTGCCGTCCTCCTTCCAGCTTTCCGCTATGACCGCAAGCAGCTGGTCTCCATCCACCACGTGGCCGCGCTCGTCGACGATCAGAACGCGATCCGCATCGCCATCGAGCGCAATGCCAATGTCCGCGCGCATTTCGCGCACCTTGCGCGAAAGCGCGGCAAGGTCGGTGGAACCACAATCCTTGTTGATATTCAGCCCGTCGGGATCGACGCCGATGGAAATCACATCGGCGCCCAACTCCCACAAAGTGCCTGGCGCTACGCGGTAAGCCGCGCCGTTTGCACAATCGATGACGACCCGAAGCCCTTCGAACGACACCGCCTTTGGCAATGTCAGCTTGGCAAACTCGATGTAGCGATCCTGCACGCCGTCGATGCGCTTCGCGCGTCCCAGATCGGCGCTTTTCGCAAGTTGCTTGCCAAGATCGGAATCGAGCAGATCCTCAATTCTGCCTTCTGTCTCATCGCTGAGCTTGTAGCCGTCTGGCCCGAACAGCTTGATCCCGTTGTCATCGAATGGATTGTGTGACGCCGAAATCATGACACCGAGATCCGCGCGCATCGAGCGCGCGAGCATGCCGACGGCGGGGGTTGGAATGGGACCTGTCAGGAGCACATCCATGCCGACCGACGTGAACCCGGCGACGAGGGCGGTCTCGATCATGTAGCCGGACAGCCGCGTGTCCTTGCCGATCAGAACGCGATGCCGATGATCGCCATTCCTGAAGACGAGGCCGGCAGCCTGCCCTACTTTGAGCGCCAGTTCCGGTGTAATCACGCGATTGGCGAGGCCGCGAATACCGTCGGTCCCGAAATAACGACGAACCATGAAACAATCCCCGACGCCCAAAGATACAGGTTACGCGCTGATTAGCGCGCTTTTGACGGACGGCCAAGCCTCCTCCAGGCGCCTGATATTAGGGCCAAGTGAGTGGAAATGCCTCAAAAATTGTTATTGATCCACCAGGGGCTGCGTTAACGCTAATTCCGCCCGGCCATCTGGACAAACCCGCCATTTCGTCGTGCAGCGGCCCTGTGCTACCGAATTGGTGATCAATACCCAAAACCGTTTCCATGAAGACCATCACCTGCATCGAAGACCTGCGCGAAGATGCCCGCCGCAAGGTTCCGAAAGCTTTTTTCGATTATGTCGACAGCGGCTCCTATAACGAGGAGACACTGCGCGCGAACCGGGCCGACCTTGAGACGATCAAGTTGCGCCAGCGCGTGATGGTCGACGTGTCGGAGCGAAGCCTCGCCACGACCGTCATCGGACAGAAGATCAGCGCTCCATTCGCGCTCGCGCCGATCGGATTGTGCGGGATGCAGCATGGCGACGGTGAAATACTGGCGGCGCAGGCGGCCGAAGAGGCAGGCATTCCTTTCACCCTGTCCACCATGTCCATTTGCTCGATCGAGCAGGTGGCGGATGCGACCTCGAGGCCATTCTGGTTTCAGCTCTACGTCATCCGCGATCGCGGCTTCTCGCGCGATATTCTCTCGCGCGCCAGCGCCGCCAAATGCAATGCGCTGGTTCTCACCGTCGATCTGCAGGTGCTCGGCCAGCGCCATCGCGACATCCGCAATGGCATGACAGTGCCGCCGGAAATGCGTTTGAGCAACATCATCGAGATCGCGAGGAAGCCGCGCTGGGCGCTCAGCATTCTGAGAAGCAAAAGCAAGACATTTGGCAATCTCGCGGGCCACCTGGAGGGCATAGAAGACATCACGTCCCTTGCCCAGTGGACCAACAGTCAGTTCGATCCGGCGTTGAACTGGAAGGACGTCGAATGGATCAAGAAAGTCTGGCCGGGCAAAATCATTATCAAAGGCATTCTCGATGTCGAAGATGCCAGGACAGCCGTCAAGCTCGGCGCGGACGCCATCGTTGTGTCGAACCACGGCGGACGCCAGCTTGACGGCGCGCCCTCATCAATTTCAGCGCTGCCGGCGATCGCGCAAGCGGTGGGATCCGATACCGAAGTCCTGTTCGATGGCGGAATACGGACGGGTGCCGACCTGTTGCGTGCGCTCGCGCTAGGGGCGCGCGCCTGTCTGATCGGCCGCGCGTATGTCTACGGGCTCGGGGCCGGAGGCAAGGCCGGGGTCGCCAAGGCGATCGACATTCTCCAGAAGGAGCTCAGCGTCGCGATGGCTCTCACCGGCACAACGCGGGTCAGCGATGTCGGGCCGCAGGTTCTCGTCGGCGTCGAAGCGAAGAAACCTGCCCGCAAGCGCACCAGCTGACGCTTAAGCTTCCTTCAGGCCATAGGCGAGCGCATTGCCGGTGGCGCCGTAGTATTTGAACGGCAGGAACTTGCCGGTCATCCCGATCCTGACGCGGTCGCCCTTGGGATCGGGCTGACGTTCGATCGTCATATCGAAATCGATCGCCGACATGATGCCGTCGCCGAACTCTTCTTCGATCAGGGCCTTCCAGGCCGGGCCATTCACCATCACCAGTTCGTAAAAACGATAAATCAGCGGATCGGTCGGCGGCATCGGCGTGCCGGCGCCTCGCATCGGGACCTCATTGAGCAGGGCTTCCTCGGTTTTGGACAGACCGAACAGCTTGGCGGCGGCGGCCGCCATCGGTTTGGTCATTTTCTGCTGGCCGAGCACGCCGCCGGTAACCATCACCGGCGACATGCCGCCGATCTGCTCGCAGATGTATTTCCACGTCCAGCCCTTCTCTCGCTTGATGTCGAGAAGTTTTTCGGTGAGATCGGACCGCTTCATGATGTTTCCTCCTCAATAGAGATCAGTGCGCAGCCGCTTGCTGGCCGCGGTTCGCTATCGCCGATGCGTCCTGCACGGCGGCGATTGTGGGTTCTGGCAGGCCGGGCCGCACGAGGGGCACCTCGCGCGGATTGTGCGCGTCGCGAGCCTCTCCGATGAAGCTGCGGCTGCGGCTGACCAGAAAATCAAGAATGTGATTGCGTGTCGCGTAATAAAGCGGATGCCTGTGAAAGTCGCTGCGTGCGCGCTCTTTCGGAAGCGGATTTTCGACGATTTCCGCCAACACTGCGCCGGGGCCGTTTGTCATCAGTACCACCTTGTCGGCGAGGTAGATTGCCTCGTCGACGTCGTGCGTGATCATGAACACGGTTTGCCCGGTTTCCTGGCAAATCCGCCGCACTTCGTCCTGCAAGGTCCCGCGCGTAAGCGCATCGAGCGCGGAGAATGGCTCGTCCATCAACATGATCTTTGGCTCGATCGACAGCGCGCGGGCTATGCCGACGCGCTGCTTCATTCCTCCGGACAATTCAGCGGGGCGCTTGTGCTCAGCACCGCTGAGACCAACCAGATCGATGAATTTCTGCGCATGCGCATTGACCTTGGCGGTCTTCCAATCGCGCCATTTCGAAGACACAGCATAAGCGACATTGCCCAGGACCGTGCGCCATGGCAGCAGTGCATGGCTCTGAAAGATCACCGCACGATCGAGGCTCGGGCCCTCAATCGCCTGCCCGTCAACGATCACGGCGCCATTCGAGGGCGTATCGAGTCCGGCGAGAATATTCAGAACGGTCGTTTTCCCGCAGCCGGAATGCCCGATCACGCAGATGAATTCTCCGCGGTCCATCGACAACCACAAGTTCTCGAAGATGCTTGTGTGTCCGCCGCCGGATTTCGGATAACTGCGCGCGATACCTTCGATGGAGATGAAACGGTCGGTCATGCTTCACTCCGGAAAAGTGACCAGGCGCGCGAGCCGCGCCAGCATCAGGTCGAGCAGCATGCCGACAATGCCGATCACCAGGATCGCGGTGATCACGTTCGTGATCGAAAGGTTATTCCATTCGTTCCAGACGAAATATCCGATCCCCGTGCCGCCCACGAGCATCTCGGCCGCAACGATGACCAGCCAGGCAATGCCGATCGAAATCCGCATTCCGGTCAGGATCGTCGGCGCCGCAGCCGGAAGGATGATGGTAAAGGCGCGACGGAAAGTGCCAACCTCCAGGGTTTTCGCAACGTTTAGCCATTCGCGCCGTACGGAAGCGACGCCGAAGGCAGTATTGATCAATGTCGGCCACAGCGAACAAATAAAGATCACGAAGATCGCCGAAAGGCTGGAATCCTTGATGGTGTAGAGCGCGAGCGGCATCCAGGCGAGCGGCGAGATCGGCTTGAGCACTTGTATGAACGGATCGAGCGCCTTGCTCATCAGCGGCGACATGCCGATCAGGAAACCGAGCGGGACGGCCACCAGAATCGCCAGCAGATAGCCGGTGAGCACGCGCGCGATCGAAAAAGCAAGCTGGATGCCCACGCCTTTGTCGTTCGGTCCATTGTCGTAAAACGGGCGGCGCAGATGCTCCCAAAGTTTGGTGCCGACATCGATGGGCCCCGGCATCGCGGACTTGCCCTGGGTCGCGGTCGCGCCCATCAGCTTGGCGTATTCCGGATCCATGCGTTGCGCAGTGCCCGTGTCGCGGGTGACGAGATGCCATGCAACAAGGAAACTGAACAACAGCGCGAGTGAAACGACGGCCGCGCGCCCGGTCAGCGATGCCGTCTTCATTCAGACAACCTTTTTGATCTTGAAGCTCTTGAGGTAATCCTCCGGCTTCGCGGGATCGAAGGTTTTTCCCATGACGACGAAGGTCTTCGATGTCGCCGTCGGTGGGGCCAGCCCAACCTCCTTCATCAGCCTGGCGGTATCGGTAGCAAGAAAAACTTCTTCCGCGATCTTGGCGTAGTCGACGTCGCCCTTGATCTGCCCCCACCGTTTCATCTGCGTCATGATCCAAACCGCGAACGACTGCCACGGGAATGGATCGAAATCGATGCGATCGGGCACCTTCTTCACGTTGCCCAGCCCGTCCGCGAAAGTACCAGTCAACACCTGTTCGACCACGGTCACGGGCTGGTTGAGATAGTTGGCCGGCGCGATTGCCTCGGCGATTTGCTTGCGATTCTCCGGTTTGTGCGCAAAAGCCGTCGCGTCAATGATCGCCTTGAGCAGCGCGGCGTACGTATTCGGGCTTTCGGTAACGAATTCCTTGGATGCCGCGAAGGCGCAGCATGGATGCCGGTCCCAGATTTCCTTCGACAGCACGTGGATGAAGCCGACGCCGTCGTAGACGGCACGCTGATTCACCGGATCTGGTGCAAGGAATCCGTCGATATTGTCGGCGCGAAGATTGGCCACCATTTCCGGCGGCGGAACTGCGCGGATCTGGATGTCCTGATCGGGATCGATGCCATGCTCGGCCACGTAGTAGCGAAGCAGATAGTTGTGCATCGAATAGTCAAAAGGCACCGCAAATTTCATGCCTTTCCAGTCTTTCGGGTCGCGCTTGTCCTTGTGCTTGATGGCAAGCGTGATCGCCTGGCCGTTGATGTTTTCGACCGCCGGCATCGTGTATGGAATCGGCTTCGAGCCGACCCCCATTGTGATCGCCAGCGGCATCGGCGACAGCATGTGCGCGGCGTCGTATTCCTTGTTGATCGTCTTGTCGCGGATCACCGCCCAGCCGGCGGTTTTGATCACCTCTACGTTCAGGCCCTGCTTTTCGTAGAAGCCCATCGGCTTCGCCATGATGATCGGTGTCGCGCAGGTGATGGGGATAAATCCGACCTTGAGGTCTTTCTTCTCGATCGGGCCGCCCGCCGCGAAGATCTCGGTCGCTGTCTTTAGCGGGAAAAATTGCGACAACGCGCCCAACGCCGCCGATGCGCCCAGAGATTGCAGGAACGCGCGGCGGCCCCTGTCGGCGGGGAAAACCGCGCGCATGACCGCGGACGCGACGACGTGCTCGAAACGTTTATCCTCGCTCCCGACCGCGACGCATTGCAATTGCGCGGTCGCATCGCGCTCGTGCTCGGCCTGGCTGACATGGCGGCCGCAACTGCATCCGCTGTTGTCTAGTGACCGTGTCGGGTCAAATGGATTGTCGAATGTGGACATGGCTGCGCATCCCCGTTGGGCCGGTCTCGCGCCGGCCATTCACACGCGGTATTGCAATCGACGTGCCAGAAGTTGTGCAAAAATGCGCGCCAGTCGAACGAGCCAATCCAACCGATATTCCGGCCGAAATCACGCAGGCCGGGCCTGAAGTTGCCCTTTTCTTGGGCAAACGCACTAATCTTCGGCAGCCTGTGCCGGCTCCTGTCGCAAGGAAGCCGTTTCGAAGAAAGGGCCAATCGTGCGCACCGAGAGAACTGAATTTACCAATGCGAAGGGCGAAAAACTGGCCGCCTTGATCGATCTTCCACTGGGCAAACCCGTTGCCTTCGTGCTATTCGCGCATTGCTTTACCTGCGGCAAGGATAACCTTGCAGCCAAGCGCATTTCCGAACGGCTAGCGATATCCGGAATCGGCGTGCTGCGCTTCGATTTCACCGGTCTCGGCATGAGCGAAGGCGAGTTCGCCAATACGCATTTCTCCTCGAACGTCGAGGATCTGGTCGCAGCGGCAGACCACTTACGTAGAGCGTATGGCGCGCCTGCAATCCTGATCGGCCACAGCCTGGGTGGCGCCGCCATACTCGCTGCGGCGCATCGCATCTCGGACGCGCGTGCGGTCGTTACAATAGCCGCACCCTACGATCCCGCGCACGTCACGGGCCTGTTCAAGGAACAGGTCCAAACGATTCGGGAACACGGCGAGGTGGAGGTTCAACTGGCCGGGCGGCCATTCCGTATCAAGCGCGAATTTCTCGACGATGTTGCAGAAAAGAAGCTCGAGGAATGTGTGAAAAACCTGCGCAAGGCGCTGCTGATCTTCCATTCGCCTACTGACAATATAGTCGGTATCGAAAATGCCTCGCGGATTTTTACCACGGCAAAGCATCCAAAAAGTTTCGTCTCGCTTGCCGGCGCCGATCACCTGCTGAGCCAGAAGAGCGATGCGGTCTACGTAGCCAACATGATTGCCGCCTGGGTCGAACGCTATCTCGACCAGCCTGCCGCGCCGGCCGATACGCTTGAGACTGGCACCGTTCTTGTGCGCGAGACCGGTGGCGGCAAATTTCAGCAGGAGATTTCAAGCGGTCCACATCGTTTTCTTGCCGACGAGCCGGTCAAAGTGGGCGGGCTCGATTCCGGTCCGGGCCCTTACGATCTGTTGCTCGCTGCCCTCGGCGCCTGCACATCGATGACGCTGAGGCTCTACGCAGATAACAAAAAGTTGCCACTTGAACGCGTGTCGGTGCGGCTCGCTCACAACAAAATTCATGCCGAGGATTGCCTTAATTGTGAAACCAAGGAAGGTCTGATCGATCGCATCGATCGCAATATAAATTTGGAAGGCGCACTCAGCGCCGAGCAGCGCAAGCGACTCCTGGAGATCGCCGACAAGTGTCCGGTACATCGGACGCTGGAATCGGAGATTGAAATTCGTACGTCCGAACGGCCGGTTTGAATTTCCTTGTGACAGGTATATCTAGGCGCCATGCAGGACGCCGCACGCGCACTGACGCAGCAATTTCTCGCCTGGGTGGCGGAGGCGCCGCGAAGCTATTCGGACGCCGAGGCGTGGCGGCGGAGTTGCCCCCATCTCTCGATCTGGGAAGACGCTATCGCCGAAGGGCTGATCCGTTTCGAAAATGGCACCAGCATGAAAGAATCGCGGATTCTGCTGACCACGCGCGGGCGTTCTTTCCTCAAAATGAATTGATTGTTTTCGGACCGTCGCGGGGGAAATGAAGGGCGGGGCGAAGGGTTCTGGCACATAGTTTGTTTGTGCAAGAGTCCTCATGAATAAACCCGCAGATCCCCGCCTCGTTTGGGTCGCGACCGTTTTGGCCGCGGCCGTCTTCATCCTGTACGTCACGCATATCTAGGCTTGGGCCGTCCCTCGTGGCCTATTCCTTGCGGCTTGACGTCCTTCATTCGGTCTATAGACTAGAACAAAACATGAACATGGATCGGGACCGAACTGAATAACTTCGTTTCTCCAGAGGCTTATGATTACACAGCTGCGCCGACAGTTAGCTTTGCAACGACGACCCGGACTTGAAAACAGGGTCGACCCCCTGCCGTTGGGCATTCCAGCCATTGATGAGGTTCTTGGCGGCGGGCTCCTGCGTGGCGCCCTGCACGAAATCGCGGCGCCGGGGGAGCCTCATATTGCTGCAGCGGCTGGCTTTGTTTTGGGCTTGGCCGGACATGCCGGGAAAAGACGCACCGTCTTCTGGATCGCCGAAGAGATGGCACTCGCCGAAAACGGCGCGCCGCAGGGTGCCGGTCTTGATGCCTTCGGCCTCGCGCCCGAGCGGTTGGTGATGGTGAGCGTTGCGCATCGCCGCGATCTGCTGTGGGCGATGGAAGAGGCTCTGCGCTCCCGCGCGGTTGGCGTGGTGATTGGCGAGATGCGAGGTGGCCGGATCGATGAAGTGGCAGTGCGCCGGCTTTCACTCGCGGCAGCGGACAGCGGCGCGCTGGCATTCCTGCTGCGCGCGACCCCGCCAAGCGATGCCTCTACTGCGGCGACCCGCTGGATTGTGGGAGCTGCACCTTCGGTGGCTTCGCAATGTACCGGCGCGCCACGCATTGTCGCGCATCTTGCCCGCAATCGCTACGGCCCTCTCGGCTCATGGATTCTTGAATGGAGTGACAGCGATGAGCGATTCATCCTCCCAACGCATGCTCAGCCTGTGGCTGCGCCGGCTCTCAACCGATCGCATCGCCAGGTTGCATAAAAATTCTCCGCCTTTCCGGAATGCGGGGAGAGGTGAGAGAGCACTTGTCGTCACCGGCAAGCGCGGCAATGCCGAGGTTCTCATCGCTATCGATGATGCGGCTGAGCGGCTGGGCCTTGCGCCAGGTCTCGCCTTGGCTCAGGCGCGCGCCATGCATCCCGGGATTGATGCAGTCCCCGAAGATGCCAAAGCCGATGCTGTCCTGCTCGAGTCCATTGCCGACTGGTGCCTGCGATACACGCCGCTGGTCGCGTGCGATCCGCCCGACGGCCTGCTACTCGATATCAGCGGGTGCGCGCATCTTTACAGCGGCGAACGCGAACTGGTTGTCGATCTCAGTGGCCGGTTAGAAGATGCCGGCTTCGCCTATTCGCTCACCATTGCCGGCACAATCGGCGCCGCTTGGGCTGCCGCACATTATGGCGAACCGGCAAGCTATGCAGGGGGAGAGGAGCTTGCGCTGCTTGCGCCATTGTCATTGTCCGCGCTGCGGCTTCCACCGGCGACGGTCGCAGGTCTTGCCCGCGTCGGTTTGAAGCGCATCGGCGAAATCGCCGGTCTTCCGCGGGCGCCCCTCACCGCACGATTCGGGCCCGAGGTACTACGCCAGCTTGATCGTGCACTCGGCCACGAACAGGAACCGTTGACGCCGCGGTTGCCGGTTGCGCCTTATGTCGCCGAGCAGCGATTTCCTGAACCGATTGCGCGCGAGGAGGATGTCCTCGCGATCACCGCACGGCTGACGCGGCGACTGCAATTTGCATTGGAACGGCGCGGCGATGGCGCCCGCCGCATCGAGCTGACATTATTCCGCACCGATGGCGTGGTTCGTCGCATCGCCGCCGGCACGTCACGGCCGTTGCGCAATCCGGACGACATCTGCGCGCTGTTCGTGGAGCGGCTCGCCGCGCTCGGCGATGCGCTCGATTCCGGCTTTGGCTTTGACATGGCACGGCTATCGGTCGTTGTCGCCGAACCCTGCCTTTCTGAACAAGTTGGCATGGTCGGCGGGGAGGATGCGGCCGACCTTTGTCGCCTGGTCGACCGCCTGAGCGCGCGCCTGGGCACGCGTCGCGTACGCCGGCTGACGGCGCAAGACAGTCATATTCCCGAACTGGCAGAGACGGGCCTCCCCGCGCAAGTCGTCAATGGCGATGTGGGCTGGAATGCGTTCCGCCAATATCGCGAGCAGGCCAATCTTCCGCCGCGTCCGCTGCGGTTGCTGGCGCGGCCGGAGCCGATCGAAGCCGTGGCGGAAGTGCCGGATGGTCCGCCTTTACGTTTTCGATGGCGGCGCGCATTGCACGAAGTGATCGCAGCCGAAGGTCCTGAACGGATCGAAGGAGCCTGGTGGAGCGAACACGGCGGGCCGGCGCGGGATTATTTCCGCGTCGAGGACAAAAGCGGACTTCGATTCTGGCTCTTTCGCGCAGGGCTTTACCGCGACTTGGCGCAAGGAGCAGCAGCGCCAAGCTGGTTCCTGCACGGGACCTTTGCGTGACTTGTTCCAGGTCATTCCGATTGGCGCACCCGGACAACAAAAGATCAGTATATGCGTTACATCGAATTTTCCGTTACCTCGAATTTCTCCTTCCTGCGTGGGGCCTCGCATCCGGAAGAACTGATGGTTCAGGCCGCCCATATCGGGCTGGCGGGCTTAGGACTCTGTGACCGCAATTCGGTGGCTGGCGTGGTGCGCGCCCACCTTGCCAAGCAGGAGCAAAATTTATCGCTGCGCTATCACCCGGGCGCGCGACTCGTTTTCGCCGACGGGACTCCCGATATTCTCGCCTATCCGCGCGATCGCACCGGATGGGGCAGGCTGACCCGCTTGCTCACCGTGGGGAATCTTCGCGCCAAAAAGGGCGATTGTGTTCTGCATCTGGACGACCTTCTGGCGCATGCCTTCGGGCTGGAATTGATCGCCTTAGGCGCCCCTCCCCGGCTGCTGGCGCGTCTGCACGAAGCTGCACCGCATCGCGTCCGGCTTGCCGCTTCCATGCTTTATCGCGGGCACGACCGCGCCCGACTGGCGCGTCTGAAAGAAGTCGCGCGCACCACCGGCGTGCCGCTGATCGCTGTCAACGATGTCCTCTATCATCATCCCGACCGGCGGCCGCTCGCCGACGTGCTCACCTGCATCCGCGAGAAGACAACAATTGATCGCGCTGGCCGCAAGCTTGCGGCCAATGCCGAGCGATATCTGAAACCGCCGCAAGAAATGATGAGACTGTTTCGCGACGTGCCGGAAGCGATCGCGGAACCGCTGGTGCTCAGCGATGCACTTTCCTTCTCCCTCAATGAGCTGCGCTACGAATATCCCGACGAACAGGTCGAGGACTTCGACAATGCCCAGGATGCGCTGGCCAATTTCACCTATGAAGGCGCAGCTAGCCGCTATCCGCAGGGCATCCCTGACAGGGTGCGGACGAATCTCGAGCATGAACTCAAGCTGATCGCCCGGTTGGAATATGAGCCCTATTTTCTCACGGTTTACGACATCGTGCGGTTTGCACGCTCGAAGGGCATTCTTTGCCAGGGCCGCGGTTCGGCTGCGAATTCTGCCGTCTGTTACTGTCTGGGTGTGACCGAGGTCGATCCTGATCGCGCCGACCTCCTGTTCGAACGATTCATTTCCCCAGAACGGCGAGAGCCTCCCGATATCGACGTCGATTTCGAGCACGAGCGGCGCGAAGAGGTCATTCAATATATCTACGGCAAGTATGGTCGCGATCGCGCCGGCATCGCCGCCACGGTTATCTCATATCGCGGCCGCTCGGCGATCCGCGAGGTCGGCAAAGCCTTTGGCTTGAGCGAGGACGCCATCGGAGCCCTGTCGTCCTCGATCTGGGGCGGCGGGGGCGGTGCAGTTTCGAAGGACGCTGTGACCAGAACCGGCCTCGACCCGCAAAGCCGGCGCATGCGCCAGATCCTTGCGCTTGCGCATGAGATCAACGGTTTCCCGCGTCACCTCTCGCAACATGTCGGCGGCTTCGTGATGACGCGCAGACGTCTCGACGAAGTGATGCCGATCGGCAATGCGGCAATGGACGATCGTACCTTCGTCGAATGGGATAAGGACGATCTCGATGCGCTTGGCATCTTGAAAGTCGATGTGCTCGGCCTTGGCATGCTCTCATGCGTGCGCAAGGCGCTCGATCTGGTGGAGAGGCATTACGGCGAGCGGCACACGCTTGCCACCATCCCGGCCGAGGATCCCGCAGTCTATCGCATGCTGTGCCGCGCGGACTCTCTCGGCGTATTTCAGGTGGAAAGCCGCGCGCAGATGACCATGCTGCCGCGTTTGAAGCCGCAAAACTTCTACGACCTGGTGATCGAGGTGGCGATCGTGCGGCCCGGCCCGATACAGGGCGACATGGTGCATCCTTATTTGCGACGGCGGCGCGGGCAGGAACCGATCTCATATCCCTCAAAGGCCCTTGAAGCGGTGCTCTCGAAGACCCTGGGCGTGCCGCTGTTTCAGGAGCAGGCGATGAAAATCGCCATCGTCGCCGCCGGCTTCACGCCAGCGGAGGCCGACCAGCTTCGCCGCGCCATGGCGACCTTCAAGCGCGTCGGCACCATCGGCACATTCCAGCGCAAGATGATCGACGGCATGCTGGCCAACGGTTACACGCGCGAGTTTGCCGAACGCTGTTTCCAGCAGATCGAGGGCTTCGGCGAATACGGCTTCCCCGAGAGCCACGCGGCGAGTTTTGCGCTTCTGGTCTATGCCTCGGCCTGGCTGAAATGCCGCTATCCGGATGCCTTCGCGGCCGCGCTTTTAAATGCGCAACCGATGGGATTTTACGCCCCGGCGCAGATCGTGCGCGACGCGCGCGAGCACGGCGTCGAAGTACGGCCGCCCGACATCAATCATTCGCACTGGGATGCGACGCTCGAACCAGGTCCCCGCGCAGCCGAACGTTTGCACGAGTTGCACCAGGAAATGCGGGATGATGTGCATACAACCCATGCCATTCGTCTGGGCCTTCGAGAAATCAAGGGGCTGAAGGAGGAAGATGCGAAACTGATCGTAGAAAAACGTATTCGATTGTCATGGCCGGGCTTGTCCCGGCCATCCACGTCTTTCTCAAAGGAGACAATCAAAGACGTGGATGCCCGGCACAAGGCCGGGCATGACGAGTCAGAAATTTCCATCGCCTACGACTCCATGCGCGACCTCTGGCTGCGCACGGGGCTTTCTCCGCGCGTGCTGGAGCGCCTGGCGGATGCGGATGCCTTCGGCTCGCTCGGCCTCAGCCGTCGCGAAGCGCTGTGGGCGGCGAAGGCTCTCGGCCGGGTCGGCGATCACGACAACGATCTGCCGCTGTTTTCTGTTGATAGCGACGCCACGCTGACACGCATCGTTTCGCGTGAGCCCGATGTCCATTTGCCGCCGATGCCGGTCGGCGAGGAAGTCATCAACGATTACCGTTTCTTGCATTTGTCCCTGCGCGCACATCCGGCACAATTCCTGCGTCCTGATCTCAACGCGCGCGCGATCAAACAAAACGACACGCTGCGACGAATCCGTTCCGGGACGCGCGTGTGCATCTCAGGACTGGTCACCTGTCGGCAGCGACCGGGCTCGGCCAATGGCGTCGTATTCATGACGATCGAGGACGAAACCGCAGTCGCCAACGTGATCGTATGGCCGAAAGTTTTCGAGCGCTTGCGGCCGATAGTCCTGGGCGCGCGCTACGTGGCGGTCACCGGTTGCGTGCAGGAGGAGTCGGGCGTGATCCACGTTGTCGCCGAGCAACTGGAGGATCTCACGCATTGCCTGGCGAGATTGGCAGAGCATGGTGCCGAGATCGATGGGCTGGCCCGCTGCGACGAAGTGCGCCGCCCGATCGAGGAACAGCGCGAAGCACGTCTCGCCGGAGGGCGCCAAAACCGCCTTGTCCGGCTCATGCGGGAAATGCCGGAGCTCGCTTCCGATCTCGATGTACACGCTCGCGGCTCGGCACACGCACCGACGCGGCGGGCTATTGCGGCACCACCTCGCCGCGCCCAACATTGACGCGATTGGTCTCTAATGTACCGTCTGCCTTCTTGAGCGCGCGCACGATCGCGATGCGCGCACCCGGTTTCAATTCACTTTTGTCGCCCGCCATATAAGCGAGGATGACGGCATCGGGCGGCACCACAATTTTCTTTTCGCCGTCCTTGTATTTGACCGTCAACACAGGCCCATCCACGCTGGCGACCGTCTGATCGACGGTGCCATTGGTCATGGTGCTGTTCGGCCGCGCGTCCCACGGACGATGGCCTTCGCTCAACCCGCGTTGAGATTCAGCCAATATCGTTACCTGAAGGGCACGCTGGCTGCCATCCGACTGTGGCATGGCGCCAACTCCAATGTAGGCGCCCGGTTTGATGTCGGAGAGCTTTGCCCCAACCACGCCGAACACTGTTGCGTCGGCGGTCAGACCAACCTTCACTTCACCGAGCTTTTCAGACCTGATCGCCAGCACTTGACCGTCGAAGCTGTCGACGGTGCCAGCGACGCGCATCGTTTGCTGCTGTGCACCTGCGCTGCCAGCCGCGAGCAACAGGAAGACACAGGCGGAAGTGACCCGTATCAACATCGAATCACATCGCCGGCGCCACGGTGCGGCCGAAATACATTGTCTTGGCCAGCACTGAGCCATCCGGCTGCTTGTCGAAGGCAAAGATAATGACTTGCGCTCCCGGCTTCAGTTCATCCTTGGTGCCAGGCGCCACCGCAGAGATCACCGTCGCGGGTGTGACGATAATTTTCTTTTCGCCCTCCTTATATTTCACCGTCACGGCCTGACCGTCCTTTTCTGCCACGGTGCTTTCAACATAGGCGTTGGTCATCGTGCTGCCGGGCTTCGCATCCCAATTGAAGTGCCGATCGGGCACGACGCCGCGTTGCGCCGGAAGGAAGATATGAACCGAAAATGCTTCGATGCTTCCGTCAGGTTTCGGCATGCCGGCAACACCGATGAATGAATCTTTCTTGATGTCGTCAAGTGAAGCTTTGACCAAGCTTGAAACGCGTGCGTCATCAGCAAGCTTTACGTCGAGCATGGTGCCGTCACGTTGCTTCAGCGAGAGCACGCCGCCATCGGCCTTTTCGATCTGGCCGCGAATGCGACCCGGCTGTTGTGCGAATGAAGCGGCTGTGAAAACCAGAGCAACCGCCACAGCCGTTACGACGACCGCGCGTCGTATCATCTTCGATTTGCGCATTAGGATGTCCTCCCGATCCGGTTCCGGTTTGGTCCGGTCCCAATCAGGCGTTTAACCCCGATATCTGAGGCTTATTCCAGGCGCCGATCACTCACTTTTTCTTGAGCAGATCGTCTTCGACGAGTTTGCGCAATTCCGGTGTCACCTCCGGTCGAATGCCGAACCAAAGCTGGAAACCACGCACAGCCTGATGCAACAGCATGCCAAGGCCGTCGGCGGTACGCAGCCCGCGCGCGCGGGCGATCGCCAATAGCCTGGTCTCGAGCGGGGCATAAACGATATCCGCGACGACCAGCGATGGCGGGCAGCGCAGGTTGAGCTCCAAAGGGGGCTGGCCTTCCATGCCAAGCGTCGTCGTATTCACCAACAGCCCGGCGCCGCCCAAAAGGCCGGTGGTTTCATCCCAGTTCGCGAGCTGCAGCGCCGAACCAAACTTCTTGCGAAGAGCCTGCGCCCTCTCCTTTGTTCGGTTGATCACGTAGATGCGCCTGACTTCACGCGTAAGCAAAGCGTAGATCACCGCGCGCGCGCCACCTCCGGCGCCGAGCACAACAGCGGTCGTCAGGCCGCGATCCCAGCCGGGCGTGGCGGCATCGAGATTAGCGAGAAACCCTTCGACATCGGTGTTCGTCGAGCGCAGCCGGTCATCGCCGTACCAAAGCGCATTGGCGGCGCCTACCGCGCGCGCACGCTCGTCCGGCTCGGACAATTTTAGGGCGGGCTCCTTGTGCGGCACCGTGACATTCGCCCCTACATAACCGTTTTCATGCAGATGCGTGACGAAATCGGCAAACTTCTCGGGCGGCACTGCCTCGCGCCGGTATTCGGCATCGAGCTTATGCTGCTTGATCCAGTAATTGTGAATGCGCGGTGAGCGTGAATGCCCGGCAGGCCAGGCGATGACACAGACTGCTTTATGATTTTTGGCCATTACTCGACTACGTTTGATTGCGGCGGCGCCGCTATAGTCCGCGCCGCGCCACCCGTCAACGGTCGCGGCGTAACCGCTTTCGCGCCATTGCTCTTATGACCGCGCCCCCTTATGGAGTGTCTGTCCGCTTTCCGGAACGATCCTCATGAAATCCATTTTCATTGATTGCAACGATCAACTGGCCCCGGTTTGGGCAAAAGTTCTCAAGCCCGATGACCCGCCGATCGATGTTAACCGCAAGGAGTTCGCACGGGATGAATTGCCGCGCATTATACGTGGCTACAACATTGCGATCGACGACCATTCATACATGCCCACGCCGCTGGTTGAGCAGTGTCCGGAGCTCAAACACATCGTTTTTCTCGGCACGGGGCCGGCCAGCTACATGAACGTCGGCGAGCTCAACGAACGCGGAATCAAGGTCCACATCATCAAAGGTTATGGCGATACCGCGGTGGCTGAGCACAGCATCGCGCTGCTGTGGGCCTGCGCGCGCGACCTCGCCCGAATGGATCGCGAGGTGCGCCGTGGCGTCTGGACGCCTCACGAAGGGGTCCAACTCCTCGGCAAAACACTTGGCGTGATCGGGCTTGGCGGCATTGGACGCGAGGTGGCGCGCATCGCCAAAGGCATGGGCATGAACGTAATCGGCTGGAATCGCACCAAGCACCCGGAAATCGACGTGCCCCTGGTCGACATTGACACGCTTCTCGCTCGCGCCGACGTCGTGTCGATGAATCTGACGCTCGGCGATGAAACGCGCGGCTTTCTGTCAGCCGACCGCATAGGGCGGATGAAGAAGGGCGTCATATACATTAACACGGCACGGGGAGCACTCGCCGACGAAGCCGCGCTGGTAGCAGCGCTGAAAAGCGGTCACATTCGGCAGGCGGGGCTGGACGTCTTCCATAATGAGCCGTTGCCGCCGGATCATGCGCTGGCGAAACTTGAGAACGTGACACTGTCGGCCCATGCGGCATTCCGCACGCCGGAGGCTTCCGAAACGCTCCTGCGCCGCGCGATCGATATCGTGAAGACAATCGTCGCCTAATCCCCGTTTTGGCGGGACGAACGGTGAGGCAGACCGCGCGACAGCCCCCGTTCATTCCGGCGCAAGCGGGAATCCAGAACGTGTGCGCGGTGACCTAGGCAATTTCAATAGAGCCCTGTCGTCGTGCCGCCGTCGACCACAATGGCCGCACCTTGAATGTGCCGCGCCTGTGGACGCGCCAGAAACAACGCAAGCTCGGCGATATCGTCGGGCTGACCAATCCGCCTCGCGCCGCTCTTGGCGAGACTGTTCTTGCGTGCCTCCTCCGGCGTCGTGTTGTTGGCCTTGGCGAACTGCTGGAACAGTGTGACAACGCGGTCGGTCTCCACCATGCCCGGGTGGATGACGTTGACGTTGACGTCGTCGCGATTGCCGATAGCGGCAAGCCCCTTTGCGAAATTCGCAAAGGCGGCGTTCACCGAGCCGCCGACCAGGAAATCCGGTCCCGGCGTTCGGGCCGCCGCCCCTATGATGTTGATGATGCTTCCATGCGACGCCTTGAGCAGCGGCCAGAACAACCGCGACAGCCGAACCGCGGCGAAATACTTCAGCGCAAATCCATCGACAAATGCCTCGTCCGGAAGCTCGAAAAAATTGCCGCCGCGCGTGGCACCTGCATTGTTGACGAGGATATCGCAGCGTTTGAATTTCTCGTTGACCGCCTTGAACAGCTGCTCACAGCCGGCAAGCGTCCTCAGATCCCCGGCAACCGTCATTGGGGCAGGCCCTCCGGCCATCGACTTGGCTGCGGCGGCAAGATTGTCAGCGCTGGCCGCCGCTAAAACGACCTGCGCGCCTTCGCGCGCGAAGGCGGTTGCAATCGCCTTGCCTATCCCGCGGCTGCCCCCGCTAACGACAACAACCTTCCCTTCAAATTCCTTCGGCACGGGTCTCTCCCTTGATTTTGTGCAGGCTTTATACGCGGCGCGCGGCCAGTCGGCGAGTGCATTGACCTGACCGCGTTCCCGGTCACAATAAGAAAAAAACGACAGCGCGATCGAAGGCGGGACGGGTTTTCCCGCCCGGATCTACGCCATCGAAGGGGGAGGACAGGTGAAGCCGGCGCCATTTGCCTATACGAAGGCACGGACGCTCAAGGAAGCGGTGGCGCTGCTCGCCAAGCACAAGGACGACGCGCGGCTGCTCGCCGGCGGGCAGAGCCTGATCGCGACGCTGAATATGCGCCTCTCGGCGCCGGAACTGCTGATCGACATCAACGGCATCAAAGGGCTCGATGGCATTGCCCGGAAAGGCAAGTTCGTCGAAATCGGTGCACTGGCTCGTCACGCCCAGGTCGAACGCTCCGACATCGTTTGCAGGCACGCGCCGCTGATCGCGCTCGCAATGCCCCACATAGGTCACCCCGCCATCCGCAACCGCGGCACGTTTGGCGGCTCCATCGCTTTCGCCGACCCGGCGGCGGAATTGCCGGCGTGCGTCCTGGCGCTTGGCGGCGAGATTGACATTGCCGGACCCAAGGGCAAACGCACGGTGAAAGCGGACGCTTTCTTCAAGGGCCTGTTTGAAACTGCGCTGCGCCCGCAGGAGATGCTGACCGCCGTGCGCGTTCCCGCCGCCGACAAGAACACCCGTGTCGGATTTGCCGAACTGGCTCGCCGACACGGCGATTATGCGATCGTCGGACTGGCTGCCACGGCGCGCGCAGACGGCAAAGGCGTTGCCGATGTGCGACTCGCCTACTTCGGCGTCGGAAACACGCCTGTCCGCGCCAGGAAAGCCGAGGCCGCGCTCACTGCCGGCAATATCGACGCGGCAGTTAAGGCGCTCGATCTCGATCCGAACGACGATGTGCAGGCAACCGCGAAGGTCAAGAAGCATCTGGCCGGCGTGCTGCTTCGCCGCGTGGCGAAACAGCTGCTGGAGGATCGGCCATGAGCCATCACGCCCTCGATATTTCTCTCATTGTAAACGGCGAGCGCGTGCAGGAGCGCGTGGATGCACGCAAGACACTGGTCGATTTCCTGCGCGAGGACCTTTTGCTGACCGGCAGCCATGTCGGATGCGAACACGGCGTTTGCGGCGCCTGCACCGTGCGTGTGAACGGCGAGATTGTCCGCGGGTGCTTGATGCTGGCGGTGCAGTGCGACGGCGCGAAGGTCGAAACGATCGAGGGACTATCCGATTCCGGCGAAGTCGCCGACCTGCAAGCAGCATTCGAGCAACGCAACGCTTTACAATGCGGCTACTGCACGCCCGGCATGCTCGCGACCGCGCAGGACCTGCTCAAGCGGACGAAAAATATTCCAAGCCGCGAACAAATCCGCGAGCACATTTCCGGAAACTACTGTCGCTGCACGGGCTACCACGCCATCGTCGATGCGGTGGAAGCAGTGGCACAGGCACGGGCGAAGGGAAGATAAGCTATGAATGAACACGCCCATCCGAAATCCGTGGCCGAGCGCGCCGACGAGCTCGAAGAAGAAAAGATGCATGAGATGGAGCGCATCCTCACAAAATCGACCATCGCGCATCTGATGGACGGCGAGGTGAAAATGGACACCAGCCCGGAGATGCGCGCCAAATATCCAGGCAAATACTTTTTAATGGGCGACGACCCCCGCCTGCCGCCGATGCCGCAAAAGCCCACGTTGGTGGACTACTTTCGCCATCGCTTTGCCTCGACAGCTCACCTGTTACAAAGCGCAACGCACGCATTGAAGGGCGGCCAGCCGGAAAAGGTCGTGTTGGCCTGCCTGCTGCACGACATCGCCATCGTCAGTTTCATCCGCTGCGACCATGGCTACTGGGGCGCGCAGATGATTGAGCCGTATGTGGACGAGGAAGTCGCCTGGGCGGTGAAGACGCACCAGGCGCTGCGCTTCTTCCCGGACGAGTCGGTCGGCTATGGTTATCCCGACCTTTACAAAGAGCTGTTTGGGCCGGGCTACAAACCGGAGCCTTATATCGTTGACGAATACCAGCGCGCGCGGAAGCACAAATGGTACATGACCTCGCGCTTGATTTGCGTGAACGACATCTATTCGTTTGATCCGAACGCCAAGGTCAATCTCGACGACTTCGTCGATATCATTGGACGCAACTTCAAGCAGCCGAAGGAAGGGCTCGGGCTCGACAACAGCCCCTCGGCGCACATGTGGCGCACAATCCTGTGGCCGACACGGTTCCTGTGAGAGATCAAGTAGACATGAAAATCGTCGAAGATTCCCCGCCTGTGCTGACCGCCCTCGATCGTCCGAACTCCTACATCGGCCGCTCGGTGCCGCGGCCAAATTTGCAGCGGCTCTCGCAGGGTCGCGGGCAATATGTCAGCGATGTCAATCTGCCGCGCATGGCCCACGTCGCTTATGTGCGCTCGCCGCACGCTCATGCGCGCATCGTCAAAATTGCCACCGAAGGCGCAAAAAAGGCGCCGGGCGTGATTGCCGTTGTTACCGGACCCGAGCTCGTCAAGGTCATGACCCCGTGGGTGGGCGTACTTACCCATCTCAAGGGCCTGAAATCGGCGCCGCAGTCACCTCTGGCCGTGGATCGCGCCTGCTGGCAGGGCGAAGCGGTTTGCGCGGTCGTTGCCCGCACGCGCGCCGAGGCCGAGGACGCTTGCGAACTGGTCGAGGTGAGGTACGAAGAATTGCCGCCTGTGACCGACCCTGAAACGGCACTGGATCGCAAGACGCCGGTAATTCATGCCTCGCTCGGCGACAATCTCTGCTTTGAGCGGAAGCTCGATGTTGGCACGGTGGACAAGGCGCTCGCCGAATCCGATGCGGTGGTGGAGGCTACATTTCGTTTCGGCCGCCACACCGGCGTGACCACCGAGCCCCGTGCCGTGGTCGCCGACTGGAACGAAGGCGAGCAGCGCATGACCGTCTATCACGGCACGCAGGCGCCACATATGATGCAAAATCTGTTCGCCAAGCATCTTGGGCTTGCCGAGCACCAGGTGCGCGTGCTGACCAAGGACGTGGGCGGCTCGTTCGGCATCAAGGTGCACACTTATGCCGACGAGATGGCGACGGTTGGGTTGTCAAAACTGCTCAAGCGTCCGGTGAAATTCGTCGCCGACCGTATCGAAAGCTTTGTCACCGACATCCACGCCCGCGATCATCGCATCAAGGCGAAGATCGGCGTGAGCAAGGACGGCACCATCAACGCCTTCGAGATCGATGATCTGACCGGGATTGGTCCCTACTCCGTCTATCCCCGCACCAGCGGCATCGAAGCGAACCAGATCGTCAACCTGACCGGCGGCCCCTACAAATGCCCGAACTATCGCGCGCAGGCCCGCGTCGTTTTCCAGAACAAGAACGTCATGTGCCAATATCGCGCGGTCGGGCATCCGATCGCGGTGGCAGTCACCGAAGGTCTGGTCGAACTCGCCGCCGTGAAGATTGGCATGGATCCGCTGGAATTGCGCCGGCGAAACCTTGTCCCTGACGACGCCTACCCGACTCAATCCGCCTCGGGTCTCAAGTTCGAACTGCTTTCGCATCACGAGGCTTTGGCTCACCTCGACTCGATGATGAACTATGCCGGCCTGCGAGCCGAACAAAAAAGGCTGCGCGAAAAAGGAATTTATCGCGGCATTGGCTTTGCCAGCTTCATCGAAGTTACCAATCCGTCCGCTGCCTTCTACGGTGTCGGCGGTGCTCGCATCACCTCGATGGATGGCGCCACGGTGAAGCTCGATGCCCAAGGCGCGATCATCGTGCATACCGGCGTCACCGAGCAGGGCCAGGGCGCGGAGGCCGTGGTGGCGCAATGCGTCGCCTCGTCATTCGGCGTACCGATTGAAAAGGTGCGCGTGGTTACGGGGGACACCGACAATACGCCCTACGGCGGCGGCACCTGGGCGTCGCGGGCGGCCGGCATCGGAGGCGAGGCCGCGTGGCAGGCCGGCAAAGCACTGCGGTCCAATGTCGTCGCCGTTGCCGCTTCGATCCTCCAGGCCAAGCCCGAGGATCTCGACATCCGGAACGGCACCGTCGTCGACAAGCAAACGGGCACCGAGCGACTGCCGCTCGACGAGTTGGCGCGCGTAGCCTACTTCCGGCCGGACACGCTGCCGCCCGGATTTCAGGCGGAACTGATGGTGACGCGCCATTACGTGCCGCGTGCGTGGCCCTTCGCCTTCACCAACGGCATCCAGGGCAGCTATCTCGAAGTCGATACCGACACTGGCTTCGTGAAGCTTCTCAAGCACTGGTGCGTCGAAGATTGCGGCACCATCATCAATCCGCAGCTCGTGGACGAGCAGATTCGCGGCGGCGTCGTGCAGGGCATCGGCGCGGCGCTGTTCGAGCATTGTCTGTACGATGAGCGCGGACAGATGCTCAATGGCAACATGGCCGACTATCTGGTCCCGATGGCGGCGGAAATGCCGGACATCGAGTGTGGTCATGTGGTCTCGCCAACTGCCGACAGCGAACTTGGCGCGAAGGGAGCGGGCGAAGCCGGCACCGCCGGCGCCCCGGGATCGGTGATGAACGCGATCAATGACGCGCTGCGTCCGCTGGGCGCGCAACCGCTCACCGACATGCCGTTCACGCCGGACAAGATTCTCCGCGCGTTGGGCAAGGTTTAAATCACAAAAATCGGCGGCTGACGCTAGTCCACGAAGGCGATCATACGCCCACAGACGATGACCGAGAGCCAGAGCAGGATCGACAGCGCGCCCGCGAGCTGCAGGCGCGGCGGCGGCGCGACCCCGACTTTTGTCTGTTGTGCCTCCCATTGCGCGGCGTATTTCAACAGGAGCGCATTGGTCACCGCGCAGGCGAGGAGCGCCATTTTTACCTGAAACACTCCGGTGCCGGCATATTTGACCGCGCGGACAGAAAAAAGCGCAAATCCGGCGACAACCGCCAGCAGGAGGCCCGCGATCGCGACCGGCAGCAGGACGCGGACCATGGTGCCGATCGGCACAGTGCGCCGCCATCCGATCAACCGCAGATCGAGCGGCACGATCGCCCCGAACAGCAGCGCAATGCCAATGATGTGGGCAGCGTTGACCGAGGCATAGGTCCAGCGCGAATGCCGCAGGGCGGCGACCGGCGCCCAGTCTTGCAGCGCCGTGAGCACATCGATCAGCATAGCAACGACGCGGGATCAGTCCCTGTCTGGATACAGGTTATAAAGTTTGCCTGCGATTACGATGCGCTCGGCCTTCATAACCCGCTTCTTCTTATCCTTCGCGCGATGACCCTGGAACGTCGCTTCGACACCTTTGGCCAGCATTGAATCCGTCAACCCAGCGCGCTCGTTGCGCCACGGCTGGCCGACCTCGACGGTCCAATCCTCTTTATTAGCGGTCACGGTGAGCAGGCCGTGCGGGTTTCCGAGCTGGGCCGATTTGATCACGCCGGTCAGCTCAAAATTTTCGTCCTCTGCCCAGGTCCAGCCGTGATGAGCGTACCCGCGTGTGGCGAACAGGGCGGCCCCCGCCAGCGCAATTGCTGCGCAGCCCACTATAAAGTGGCGTCTCACAAGCATCGGTATCTCCTGTTGCTCAAAGTTCCTCAGAACTCGGCTTCTCAGAACTTGATCATATCACTTCTGGTTAGCGTAGTTTTTGCTGAAACTTGTGGCGCATTCATGAACGTGAAAACAGCGGAGTATTCGGCGTAAGGATCGACTGCCGAGATGCCATCGACCGGAATAATCACGTTCATGCCGCGAAACGCTGCCCCGCTGCCTGTGTAAAGTACCGCCCCATTCGATGAAGTGCCAACTGCGATCACCGTGGTGACGCCCTTGTCCTTCAAAATCTTCTCGAGATCCGTGTTGCGAAACTTGTCGGGACCCGAAAGGACATGCGGTTCATCAGGCTGCGGCGCCACATCCTTGATCACATCGGCTGGCGTGCTGTTGGCGATGATCGAATAAACCACGGGCACTTTGTGAGTGCGCGCCTCGGCGAGCAGCTTCTTCATCGCCGGAATAGTATCAAGGCAGCGTGGCCGCTGGCCGCAATTCTGGTTCATGAAATCGAGCATCAACAACGCGGTGGTCTTCGGATCAACCGTGACCGACTTGAGCGCCGGCGCGGCCGGCGGCTTCACGCTGGCCCATTCGTCGACGATATTGGCTGCATTCGCGGGGAGCGCGAACACCGCCAGGGTGGCGGCAGCGATCAGATGGCGTTTCATGAATATCCTCCGGCCTGGTTTTGAAATTCGCAGGATGATGCGCAAGCGCTTCATGTCCTGTCAAAGAGATGCTGCGGGCGGCTTGATGAAATACCGCCGCTCTGCGCAATATTGCGCCGCCCGCGAGCGGCGAATTTGACGCTGCGAAAACAAGAAAGCCGGAAGGAAGCACTTCATGAATATCAAGGTCGGCAGACAAGCGATCGCCGAAGCCACGCAAAAGCTCAAGAATTGGGGACGGTGGGGCAAAGACGATCAAATTGGTACACTCAACCACGTCACCCCTGAGGACATTGTCAAGGCGGCCAGCCTGATCCGCTCCGGGAAGGTGTTTGCCCTTGGCATCCCGCTAGACCGTACCGGTCCGCAGACCGGATTGTTTGGCGGGCGCTTCAATCCGATCCACCAGATGCTGGCAACCGGCACCGACGCGATCGCCGGGCAGCAGGACTGGAACAAGATCCGCTACGCCGACGACACGCTGACGCTGTGCGTGCAGGGAGCCACCCACTGGGATGCGCTCGGCCACATCTTTTATGAAGACAAGGCGTACAACGGTTACGACGCCAAGCTCATCGACTCCCGCGGACTGTCCGTGTTGGGAATCGAGCATTCGAAAAACAAAATGGTGGGCCGCGGCGTCCTGCTCGATATCGCGCGTTTTCGCGGCGTGAAGTGGATGCAGGATGGCGAAAGCATTTCCAATGACGAACTCGATCAGTGCGCAAAGCAGCAGAATGTTAGCATCGGCCGCGGCGACTTTGTCATTGTCCGCACCGGGCAGATGGAACGTTGCCTCGCTGAAAAAAACTGGGGCGGCTATGCCGGCGGCGACGCGCCCGGCGTCAAGTTCGAGAACTGTTACTGGTGTCAGGAAAAGCAGATTGCCGCGATTTGCACCGACACCTGGGGCGTCGAGGTGCGGCCCAACGAGACCATCGAAGCCAATCAGCCCTGGCACTGGGTTGTGATTCCGGCCATGGGCCTGTGCATGGGCGAAATTTTCTATCTGAAGGAACTTGCGGAAGACTGCGAGCAGGACGGCATTTATGAGTTTTTCTTCTGCGGCCCGCCGCTGATCATCACCGGGGGCACCGGCTCTCCGATCAACCCGCAGGCGATCAAATAAGCTAGACTAAAACCCGAGCCGTGCCCGTCACCCTGAGGCGCTCGCGAAGCGAGCTTCGAAGGTAACGTCATCCTTCGAGGGCCGCCTGTGGCGACCGCCTCAGGATGACGCCGTTAGCAAGGAGATCAAAACATGCCCCGTTGGCTGAAGCGTGGAATGGACGCGGGCGCGATAAAAGCCGCCGACGCCAAGGTGCGCGAAACCGTCGAAAGCATTCTGGCTCAGGTGGACGAGCGCAAGGATGCGGCGATCCGCGAAATGTCGGAGAAATTCGACAAATGGTCGCCAAAGGATTTCCGCCTGTCACCACAGGAAATCGAGCGGGCCATCGCGCAGGTTCCAAAGCGCGATCTTGACGACATCAAGTTTGCGCAAGCACAGGTGCGCAATTTCGCGCAGAAACAGCGAGACACGATGCATGACCTTGAGGTCGAGACGCTGCCGGGCGTTGTTCTCGGCCATCGCCATATTCCGGTAAACTCGATCGGATGTTACGTGCCTGGCGGGCGCTATCCGATGGTTGCGTCTGCGCACATGTCGATCGTCACGGCGAAGGTCGCGGGCGTGAAGCGCATCATCGCCTGCGCGCCGCCGTTTCGAGGCGGACCACACCCGGCCATTGTCGCAGCGATGCATTTCGGCGGCGCCAACGACATCTACGTGCTCGGCGGCGTGCAAGCCGTAGCTGCCATGGCGCTCGGGACCGAAACAATCAAGCCGGTGGACATGATCGTTGGGCCAGGCAACGCCTATGTGGCCGAGGCGAAGCGCCAGCTGTTCGGCCGGGTCGGGATCGATCTGCTTGCTGGCCCAACGGAGACTCTCATCATCGCCGACGACAGCGTTGATGGCGAAATTTGCGCCACCGACCTTCTGGGTCAGGCCGAGCATGGCCCCACGTCTCCCGCGGTGCTGATCACCAATTCCGAAAAGCTTGCGCGAGACACGATGAAAGAGGTGGAGCGGCTCCTGTCGATACTTCCCACCGCGGACGCGGCCGGCCAGGCTTGGAAGGACTACGGGGAGGTGATCGTCTGCGACAACGAGGCGGAAATGATTGCCGAGGCCGACCGCGTGGCGTCTGAGCACGTGCAGGTGATGACGCGCGACCCGGATGTGTTCCTCAATGGCATGAAGGACTACGGTTCACTGTTTCTTGGGCCACGTACCAATGTCGCCTATGGCGACAAGGTCATAGGCACCAATCACACGCTGCCGACGAAAAAGGCGGCGCGCTACACCGGTGGCCTGTGGGTGGGCAAATTCATGAAAACATGCACCTATCAAAAAGTGCTCACCGACGAAGCCAGCGCCATGATCGGCGAGTACTGCTCGCGCCTGTGCGTGTTGGAGGGTTTTCTCGGTCATGCCGAGCAGGCGAACATTCGCGTCCGGCGTTACGGCGGGCGCAACGTCCCGTACGCCCAGGCTGCGGAATGATTTTCTGTCATGGCCGGGCTTGTCACCGCAAGTCGGGTATACCCGACTTGCGGCAGGTATCTTTTCCTTGCGCAACTCGAGCAAGCCCGAGTTGCGCATGCCATCCACGTCTTCGATAGTGCTACCTCTGGAAGACGTGGATCCCGGCACAAGGCATGTGCTCGGGCCGACCGAAGACCGGACCCGAGTGCCGGGCATGACGAAGCATGGCAGTTGATCTCACCCGAAGCCCTTCCTTTCGACTCGACGGCAAGCGCGCCCTGGTGACGGGTGCCGGTCGAGGCATTGGACTTGCGGCTGCCTCAGCGCTGGCAGATGCCGGCGCGGAAGTGACACTCGCCGCGCGCACCGAAAAGGAAATTGAGGAAGCAGCCGAGGCGATCCGCTCGCGCGGGCAAAAGGCTGCGCATGCCGCGCTCGACGTCCGCGACGTAGATGCGGTGAGAAAGACGATTGGCGAACGAGCGCCTTTCGACATCCTGGTCAACAATGCCGGAACCAACAAGCCGGCACCCTTTGTCGACGTGAAGACAGAAGATTTCGACTTCGTCTTTTCGCTGAATGTGCGCGCCGCCTATTTCGTGGCGCAGGCCGTCGCGCGCCGGCTGATCGACGCGGGGCGTGGCGGGTCCATCATCAATATGTCCTCGCAGATGGGTCATGTCGGGGGACCGACACGGACAGTTTATTGCGCGACCAAGCACGCAATGGAGGGCTTCACCAAGGCGATGGCAATCGAGCTTGCCCCGCACAAGATTCGCGTCAACACGCTGGCGCCGACCTTCATCGAGACGCCGATGACGCGACCGTTCTTCCAGAACCAGACCTTTCGTGAGGATACGCTTCGCCGCATCAAGCTCGGCCGCCTCGGTCAGCTCGAGGATTTGACCGGCGCAATTGTCTTCCTGGCAAGCGATGCTGCCGCGCTGATGACCGGCTCATCGCTCGTCGTCGACGGCGGGTGGACGGCGGAGTGAGGCAATTTGTCTTTCTGGGACGCCGCGAAGCGGCGGACCCGGAATGACAGATCACTACTTCAGCTGTGGCAGATCTGCGAAGTACTCCGGGTGCTCCTGCTGTACCTCGGCCATGAATTGCGGCCGGAACAGGCTCGGCACGTCCAGCCTTGGCGCGCCTTTCAACGTGTTCATCAGCACCTCGTCCTCCGCGTTTTCGAAGGCGCGCATCACGTTCGGCGAAAGCCGCGGATCGAAGCTGATATGTTTCACCGCTTTCTTGCCGATCGCCACATCGGTGCCGGGCACCCATTTCGCGAAAATCTCCACCGCCTCGTCTCGGTTATTGCGGGTGAAGTGCGAGGACTCGGCGAGACCGGCGGCGATGCTTTTCACTACCGCAGGCTTGCTTTCCACCGTCGGCCCGTGCGCGGTTGCCACCATCACGTACGACATATGATGACCGCCGCGGATAACCGTGAATGAATCCGGGACTTCGGTGAGCACCTGCGTGACATAGGGCTCCCACGATACGATCGCATCGACTTTCCCTTCCTTCAGCGCGGGCGCGAGGCCGAACTGCGACCAGATATTCTCGATGGTGAGCTCCTCGTATTTCATCTTCGCGCGGCGCAGCACCATCTTGAAATATTCGTCGGATGTCTGCCCGCGCGCGAGCCCGATCTTCTTGCCCTTGAGGTCGGTGACCTTGCCCGCCTCGATGCCCCTGCCCTTTTTAGTCACGATGGCGAGTGGATCGTCGCAATTGTCGCGCGTCGCGTCGTTCATGATCAGGCCGATCACCTTGAACGGCTCACCGGCATGCACCGCTTTGAGGTAAGTGGTCGTGCTCATGTCGCCGATTTGCGCGCGGCCGTCGTGCATGGCGTTGACCATGTCGGTGCCGGTGTCGACCACCAGCATTTTCGCGTCGACGCCGTGTTTCCTGAAGAAGCCTTTCTCGGCCCCGATGAACATCGGCAGATGGCCGAAATTGTTTCCGATGACCACGTCAAGCTTGGGCAAGTCCGCCATCGATTTTCCTCCCGATCCGCTGGCGTCGTCCCGTCAAAAGCGGAGATCCAGCGTTCATTCACCGTCGATCTTAGCTCAAACGCCGGAGAAATCGGATTTCCTTTGGCGGGCGATGATCGACCGTCACTTGCCCAACACCTGCGGATTTACACAGTTTGGGGGCATCCGCCCACCGAGCAACGCATCGATATTATCCACCACGATGTTCGCCATTTCCTCGCGTACCTCGACCGTGGCGCTGCCAAGATGCGGCACTATCACGACGTTTTTCAGCCGCTTCAGTTCGGCATCCACCTTTGGTTCGTGCTCGAACACGTCGAGACCGGCGCCTGCGATTTTCCTGCCTTTAAGCGCTCGCACCAAAGCGGTTTCATCGATGATGGCGCCGCGCGCGGTATTGATGATGAAGGCAGACTTCTTCATCAGGCCGATCTCGCGTGCACCGATCTGATGCCGGGTTTCCGCGTTGAGCGGTGAATGCAGCGAGACGAAATCCGATTCGCGTAACAGCTGATCGAGCGGCACGAACGTGAGACCGGCTTCCCTCTCCTCGCCCTCCGGCTTTCGGCGCGGCGTCCAATAGAGGACCCGCATGGAGAAGCCTTGGGCGCGTTTTGCCACCGCTTTGCCGATGAGCCCACCGCCGCCGACGAGGCCTAAGGTCTTGCCGTGAACGAATGACCCGAGCAAATGCCGGGATTGCCCACCGGGGAACTTGCCGGTGCGCACCAGCCGATCGCCCTCCAGCATGCGGCGCGCAACCGCGAGCATAAGTCCGAACGTGAGGTCTGCAGTCGCCTCGGTCGTGACCGGCGGCACAACCGTGACGGGTATGCGGCGCGCCGTGGCTTCGGCCACGTCGATGTTCGACGGCGTTATCGATTGCGCAGCGATATGGCGCAGCTTCGGATTGGCTGCAATGACCGCGCGGTCGATTTTGTCGTGGAGCAGGCAAAAGAGGATATCGGCCTTGCGAACCGCGGCGACAAGCGCACGGTGGGGAATGATCCTGCTGTCGTCGGGAAAAACTTTCACGTTTGCCAGCGCCCGCAACCGCTTGAGCGCGCTTTCGGCGATCGGCTGGGTAACGAAGATGCGGGGCTTGGCCGTCACCGCAGCCACCGCACGATACCGGCAACTCCGTCAACGGCACACTGCGCGCCATCCGGGATCTTGCGCGTGGCATCCAGCACACCCAGCACCATCGGAATTCCGCGCTCGCGCGCAAGCGATGCCAGGTGCGAGGTGGAGCCTCCGAGCTCGGCAACGACACCGGAGACGCGGGGCAAGATCGGACTGAGAGCGGGCCCCGCCACGCGCGTGACCAGCACGTCGCCGGGCGCAACGCGCGACAGTTCGCATTCGCAATTGACCACGACGGCGCGGCCGGAGCCCCAGCCGATGCCGGCAGGGTGACCATTCAGACCTGGATGCTGCAGCCAGATTTCGTCCGGCACCACCGCCGCCTCCATGTGCAGCGGACGCGATTGCAAGAGCACGAAACCGGTCTCATCGGTAGCCCATTCGACCTCGACAGGACCGCCCGCCAGTTGCTCGCACTTGCGCAAGAGGCGACCGAGCGTCACGGCTTCGCCCGGCGAAAGGCAGGGTTCGCTGACAAGCTCTTTCGGCACCAGCTCGGGCGCGGACACGCCGTGCGCGCACGTATCGCGATGTCCTTTGCGGCCGGCCTCGACGGTACGGAGGAAGCCGGTCTTGCTCAGCAGGATGCGGTCCGGCACCACCTCGCCCTGGGCAATCGCCGAGCCCAGGCCCCACGTCGCCGAAATCAGCATCTGTCCTTCAGCGGTCTCGCTCAATCCGCCGCCGGAAGCGCGCGCTGACACAAGCGGCTGGATCAATATGGCCATCGCAGTATCGGCCGGAGAAAGACCGTGGTTATCCATGTAACGGCGGGCGTGCGAGGTCCATAAGGCGGCCCAACAGGCGCGTACCGCCGTCAGGAATTCCGTTTCATCGGAAAGCCCAAGAAAGCTTTCGAACTGGCCCGCGAAGTTGGCGCCCTTGCGATCCTCGATCAGCGCCGAGGACCGCACGACGCCCAATGGCGCCTTCTCGCGCTGCCTTCGCCAGGCAGCAAGCAACGGCGCAAGAATCTCCGGCGCGATGGGGCGTTGATAGAGGGCAAGCCTGATCTGGATCGAGATGCGGCGCGAGTTCGGGAGATCGGCTTCGTTATATTGCCGCAGCAAGTCCTCGATCCCGAGGTGCTTCATCTGTTGCCGGTAGGCATCCGCGGTGAGCGCGAAGCCGCCCGGTGTTGGCAGGCCCGCCTGCATCAAGCCGGCGAGATTCGCCGCTTTGGGCCCGACCCGCTCGGGGTTGGCAGCGGAAGGATCATCGAGGGGGAGCACGAAGGGGGTCATCTGGCCGTATCCGTCACCCTGAGGCGCGAGCGAAGCGAGCCTCGAAGGGCGACGGCCCGGGCCGATCATCCTTCGAGGCCCGCGCAAAGTGCCCGATCTCGGGCGAACCCGAGATCGGGTGCGCGGGCACCTCAGGATGACGGGGAGAGTGAGTCATTCGTTGCATCCGCTAGTAAATGTCATCGTC
>Ga0081455_10000866_pt1 | contig 39055 bp, 41 predicted proteins | sample TabmetS3T2R1_FD_70207 | JGI IMG/M metagenome (GOLD analysis project Ga0081455, IMG submission 70207) | Tabebuia heterophylla rhizosphere microbial communities from the University of Puerto Rico - S3T2R1 | ecosystem: Host-associated > Plants > Roots > Rhizosphere ... | reverse complement strand
GCGGCATCCTGCTCGTGATCTACGCCATCTCCATGATCGTGGCGCCGCCGCCCCTCGATCCCGACGCCGTGCACTAAGAGGATCGCGTCCGCATGTTGCTTCTCGCCGTCGGCGCGATCTTCGTCTTCCTTATTCTGTTCTCGATGCCGATCGTGTTCGCGCTGGGGGTCGCCGGCGTCGCGGGCCTGCTGATCGGCGGCTACGACATGCAGGTGCTGTCGTCCGCCATGGTGTCGGGCTCGCAGAGCTGGGTGCTGCTCGCCATTCCCGCCTTCGTGTTCGCCGGCGGGCTGATGGAAAAATGCGGCATGAGCCACGCCTTGGTCGACTTCGCGCGCGCCCTCGTCGGCTGGGTGAAGGGCGGGCTCGGCATGTCGGTGATCGTGGTCGCCTATTTCTTCTCCGATATCTGCGGCTCGAAGATGGCCGAGGTCTCCGCCCTCGGCTCGACGCTGATGCCGCCGCTGACGAAGGCAGGATACAAGCGCCAGGACTCTGCGTCGCTGATTGCCGCCGGCACGGCCATGGGCATGCTGGTGCCGCCCGCCATTTTCATGATCGTGATCGCCCAGGTAACCAACACCTCGGCGGTGGCGCTGTTTCTCGGCGGCTTCATTCCGGCCGCCACCATCATGGTCTGCCTGATGGTGCTGGTCTGGTTCCGCGCCCGCAAATACGATTGGCCGGTCGACACGCGGCCCAGCATCCCGTTGATCCTGAAGACGGGCAAGAACGCTGCCGTGCCGCTGGTGATCCCCATCGTCATTCTGGGCGGCTTCTTTCTCGGGGTGTTCACGGCGACCGAGGCGGGTGCCGTGGTGGCGGGCTATGCCTTTCTCGCCGCCCGCTTCCACTATCGCAATGTGAGCTATGGCGCGATGGCAAGGCTCGCCTACGACAGCGCCATTCTCACCGCGTCGGTCGTCTTCCTGCTCGCCGTCGCGTCGGTGTTCCAGTACCTGATGGGCGTGTCGGGCGTGCCCAAGCTGCTGGCCGATGTGCTGGGACCACTCAAGTCCATGCCTTGGCTGTTCCTGCTCTGCACCGCCCTGATCACCATGATGTTCGGCATGGTGCTGGAAGGCCTGCCGGCCGCGGTGGTGCTGATCCCGGTGGTGTTCCCGATCGCCGAGGAAATGGGAATCAATCCCATTCACTTCAACATCGTGCAGACGGCCGCCGTCGGCATCGGCCTTTTCCTGCCGCCGATGGGCGTCGGATTGTTGATGGCGCTGCGCTTCGCCAACCTTTCGGTCGGCCAGCACTGGCGCTCCTACATGCCCTACGTGGCGGCCCTGCTGGTCGGCCTGCTGCTGATCATCCTGTTCCCGCAGATCTCGCTGTTCCTGCCGCGCAGCGCCGGCCTCATCAAGTGACCTTCATCACCGTGAGCTCGTGTCGCCGGCCATCGCGTGCGGTCCAGCTGATCGACTGGCCTTCGGCCAAGCCGATCAAAGCCGCGCCCACCAGCGTCATCACCGAGATTCGGTGCTGATCGAGGCTCTCGTCAGCCGGATAGACCAGCTTAAGGGTGCGGGTTTGCCCGTCGTCTGACTTGAACGTCACGGTCGATCCCATGCGCACGACATTGGAGGGTACCGCATCAGGCTCGACGACCTGCGCGCGATCCATTTCTGACAGCAGCTCCTGGGCGACGTCGGGTAAGCGCTCCAGCGAAGCGTTGGCAAGGTCGGTCAGCCGCTCGTAGTCGGCATTGCTGACGATGATCTGCGGGACCGAACGGGTCCGAACGACGTCGCGCATGGCGCTCTCCTGAAAGCAGCGCACGCCTCAGCTTCAGGAGACGGCGCTGCCTGACTGTCCAATTTTGACGGGGTCCGCTCCTTCGAGCGAAGCGTGCGCCCCAATACCGGGCGCATCAAGGGCCGGCTGAGGATTACGCTTCTGCCGCCGGAAGGTTCCGCCGGAGCCCCAGACTCTGTACGACCGGCTTGGTCACGCGCAAGGCATGGTGCCGGTGGGCGAAAAGCTTAGGCTTGCTTGGCGGCATTGGCCAGCCCACCCCGTGCCCGGCGGGCCTCGTAGGCCTGCACGACAGCATAGGCCGTGCGCAGATTTGGTGCTGCGACGCCGTATTTTCGGGCGCGACCGAGCATGTCACCGATGACATGGCGTCCCTCGATCGGTCCGCCTTTCTCGAGGTCGCCCAGCATGGAGGCGGCGAAGCCCGAGCCGCGCTGCGTGAGATAGGTCTTGAGATGGGCGATACCCTTGTCGCCCGGATCGAAGCCCTCGGCGGCGGCGACCTTGCGGCACTCCTCGACAGTCTCGACCATCAGCGCCTCGCCCTCGTCGGCCGCCATGATGTCCCCGGTATTGCCACGCAGCGTGCAGCACATCGCGGCAAGCGACGTGAGCATGATCCATTTGTCCCAGAGATCCTGGTTGATGTTGCCGTTCAGCCCACCTTCGATGCCGGCCTTCTTGCAGGCCGTATCCAGGGCCTTCAGCGAGTCGCGGGCGGGCTTGCCGTCACGCTCGCCGAACGAGACACCTGCGAACGGGCTGGTGTGGATCACTTCGCCGTCGGGGCCCAGCATGCCGCCGATGCGCGCGAGGCCGCCCGCGACCTTGCCGGCCCCGAACTTCTTGTCGAGCACGGCGAAGTGAGCGTGGCCGTTCAGCATCGGCACGATCGTGGTGTTCGCACCGACCGCCGGCGCGATCGCTTCCATCGCCGACTCGAGGTCGTATGCCTTGCAGCCAAGGATAACGACGTCGTAGGGCTCGCCATCGCTGCCTTTCGTCACGATCTTGACCGGCAGAGTGGCATCCCCTTTGGGGCTTTTGACCACCAGCCCCTCCTTTTTCACCTTGGCGGCGCGCGGCTCGCGCAGCAGGAAGGTCACGTCGGCGCCGCTCTGATGCAGGCGCGCGCCGAAATAGCCGCCGACCGCGCCGGCACCCAGGATCAGGATCTTCACGTCTTGGAACTCCTTTGTGCCACCCAGTCCGTCAGCCACGTTGCAAGGTCGTCGGTCTGGTGGTGGATGTGATCGAGGTTGAGCTCGGCGGCACGTTTCACGCTCTCTTCGTGGCGCACCCAAACGGTGCGCATGCCCATGTCGCAGGCGGGCTTGAGGTTGACGACGATGTCGTCGGCCATGCAGGCGCGCGCGGGATCCACCCCGTGCTTGAGCACGAGCTTCTCGTAGATCTGCTTGTGCGGCTTGGGCCAGTAGTCGCCGGCCACGATATCGAAGATCGCCTCGAAGTGATGAGCAACGCCCAGCCGCTCCATGACCCGCTCCGCATGCGGCACGTCGCCGGCCGTGAAGATGATCTTGCGGCCCGGCAGCTTGGCGAGCGCAGCTTCGAGCTCGGGGCTGGGCGGCACCGGCGAGTAGTCGATGTCGTGGACATAGTCGAGATAGTGTCGCGGATCGACGCCATGCAAGGTCATCATGCCCCGCATGGAGGTGCCGTGTTCGCGCCAATACTGCTTCTGCATCCGCCGCGCCTCCTCGGCATCGACTTTCAGCAAATCGGCGATGTAACGGCCGATGCGGACGTCGATCTGGGCGAACAGGTTGCAGCGCGCCGGATAGAGCGTGTTGTCGAGGTCGAACAGCCAGACGTCAGGGTCGTGCAGCGGCGGCATGTGGATTGACTTAATGGCCATCGGTGCGCTTGTCGAGACGCGGGCTTATAAGGACCCCAATGGATACGCTGACCCTCGTCCTGCTGGCCGCCATCGCGCTGCTCGTCCTGACCCTGATCTTGCTGCTCACTCGGCGGAACGGCGGTGAAGCCGAGGCCGTCCGCCAGCAGCTGGCACTGGCGCTCAGCCAACAAGCCGAGACCGTGCAGCGCGTCGAGCGCTCCCTGCGCGAGCAGGAACAGGCATTGGCCAAGGTCGTGGCCGAGCGGCTCGATCGTACCGAGAAGGCGACCGGCCAGATCGTCACCGATCTGCGCGAGCGTCTGGCGCGCATCGACGAGGCGCAGAAGAAGATCGGCGAGCTCAGCACCCAGGTCGTCAGCCTGCAGGCAGTGCTGTCGAACAAGCAGGCCCGCGGCGCGTTCGGCGAGGTCCAGCTCAACGACCTGGTGCAAAGCGTGCTGCCGCCTCATGCCTACGAATTTCAGTGCACGCTGGGCTCCGGCGTTCGGGTCGACTGCCTGCTTCGCCTGCCCAACCCGCCGGGCTCGATCGCCATCGACGCCAAGTTTCCGTTGGAAAGCTACAGCGCCCTGCGCGCCGTCACCGCCGGCGACGGCGCAGCCCTGCAGGCAGCGCAGCGCGCGTTCCAGCAGGCCATCCGCAAGCACATCGGCGACATCCGCGACAAGTACATCGTGCCCGGCGAGACCGCCGAATCAGCCCTGATGTTCCTGCCGTCGGAAGCTGTCTACGCCGAGCTGCATGCCAACTTCACCGGTCTCGTCGAAGAGTCCTATCGCGCCCGCGTCTGGATCGTATCGCCGACGACGCTGATGGCCACTCTCAACACCGTGCGTGCCGTCTTGAAGGATGTGCGCATGCGCGAGCAGGCCGGCGAAATTCAGAAAACCGTGGGGCTGCTGCTGGAGGACGTGCGCAGGCTCGGCGACCGAGTCGAGAAGCTCAAGTCTCACTTCGCGCAGACCGAAAAGGACCTGCGCGATGTCGATACCTCGGCCGAGCGCATCACCAAGCGCGGCCAGCGCATCCTCGATGTCGATCTCGGCGAGGAGACGGCCCTGCCGAAGCCTTAGCCCCAGGGGCCGCGACGCGGCGCCTGCGGCGCAGTTGCCCACGGGCCATTCGGCGTCATGCTCGGACGAACGCTCGCCGGGCCGGCCATGGCTTCAAGGCGTGCGATGCGCTCTTCCATCGGCGGATGGGTCGAGAACAGGCTCCTCATTCCGCCCGCAGACAAGGGGTTGGCGATATAGAGATGCGCCGTCGCCGGATTGGCCTCGGCGGCCTGGTTGGGGATCTGCTGCGTGCCGGCGTGCAGCTTGGCAAGCGCCGAGGCAAGCCACAGCGGCTGGCCGGAGATTTCCGCGCCCATGCGGTCGGCTTCGTACTCGCGGCCACGGCTGATCGCCATCTGGACCAACGTGGCAACCAGCGGCGCCAGGATCATGGCGGCGATCGCAACGATCGGATTGCCAGCCGGCCGGCCGTTCTCATCGCGGCCGCCACCCATGAACATGCCGAAGCTCGCCAGCATGCCGATGGCGCCGGCGAGGGTCGCCGCAATGGTCATGGTGAGGGTATCGCGATGGCGGACATGGCTCAGCTCGTGGGCCATGACGCCGGTGATCTCCTCGCGGCTGAGATAGCGCAGCAGGCCGGTCGTGGCGGCGACAGCCGCATGCTCGGGGTCGCGGCCGGTCGCGAAGGCGTTGGGCTGCTCCTCGTCGATGATATAGACGCGTGGCATGGGCAGGCCGGCGCGCTGCACCAGGCTCTGCACGATGCCGTAGAGCTCGGGCGCCTCGTTGGGACCGACCTCGTGGGCATTGGCCATGCGCAGCACCATCTTGTCGCTGTTCCAGTAAGCGAACAGGTTCATGCCCAGGGCCACGATCAGGGCAAGCACCAGGCCGGACTGGCCGCCCAGCAGGTAGCCCACGACCAGAAAGAAGCCGGTCAGGGCGGCGAGCAGAAGGGCAGTACGAAAGTAGTTCATGCGTGCAAAGATGGTCCGCGACTGTGGCGAATCAAGGCGGACCCGGGCATCATGCCGCCATGACCGATGTCAGCAAAACCAGGCCTGCCGAGCCCGGCAAGCCCGAGGGAACCAAGCCCGAGGGAACCAAGCCCGTTCCGCCAGAAAAGCCCAAGAAAGTCGAGGAGATCGGCGGTCCGCCCGGCCCCGAGCCCACGCGCTACGGCGATTGGCAGTTCAACGGCAAGGTGACAGATTTTTAATGTTGCCGATTGTAAAGTGCGGCTTTACAGTCTGCACGGGTGATAGGCAGCTTTCGGCACAGGGGGCTAAGAGAGCTCTTCGAAACAGGGCGGTCCTCCAAAGTCGCTCCGACGCTGCAGCGGCGTATCCTCGTTCGATTGGATGCTTTGCACGCGGCGGCGGCGCTCGACGAGCTGCGACAGCCCGGCTTCGATTTTCACGCTCTGCATGGCAAGCCTCAACGCTACACCATCCACGTCAATGGACCATGGTGCATGACATTCGAATGGACCGATGGAACTGCGCTTAGAGTGGATTTGGAGCAATACCACTAGGTTAGAGACGAATATGGCTGAGCTTACGATCCGCAATCAATCTCGCGCACCGAGCCATCCTGGTGAACTGATGCGAGAGATCATCGAGGAGCATGCGCAGTTGTCGGTAACCGACGCCGCTCGACGCATGGGTGTCAGCCGTCAGGCTCTTCATGCGGTATTGCGCGGCCGCAGTGCTGTCTCAGCCGACATGGCGCTGCGGTTTGCGCGGCTCACAGGCGGCCGGGCAGAGCTTTTCTTGCGTATGCAGGAGAACCTGGACTTGTGGACCGCACGCCAACGCCTCGGGCCGCGGCTTCTCCGTATAGAGCCTATCACTTCAAAACAGGCGGCTTAGGAAATGCGTTCCGACATCTTCCACCCCCACTTCAAGGCCGAACCCTGGTGGTGGGAAGCGTGGCGCCCCAACAACGCGCTGTCGCAGGATCCGCCGGCCAAGACCGACGTGGTCATCGTCGGCGCCGGCTACGGTGGCCTCTCGACGGCGCTGGAGCTCAGCCGCAATGGCGTCGGTGCCGTCGTGCTGGAGCGCGGCGACTTCGGCGTCGGCGCCAGCACGCGCAACGGCGGCATGATCTCGGGCGGCGTCAATCTTGGCAAAGGGCTGGGCGGGAAGAACAAGGCCGCGGCCGAGTTTGAGGCCAAGAAAGCCGCCTTCATGGCCGCCGGGGCCGACTCGCTCAGCGTGCTCGAGGACATCATCGCCCGCGAGAAGATCGAATGCGGCGTCATCCGCAAGGGCCGCTTCGTCGGCGCCTGGACACCGCGCCACTACGCCGACCAGGCGACCAAGATCGAGGCCTTCAACAAGTACGCCGATGTCGGCGCCGAGATGATCCCGCGCGAGCGCCAGCGCGAGATGATCGCCTCGGACTACTATTTCGGCGGCATGTACGCCCGCCGGTCGGGACACCTGCATCCGGCGCTCTACTACAAGGGGCTGCTGGAGGCGGCGCACCGCGCCGGCGCGGTGCTTTGCGCGCAGGTCACGGCGGAGCGCATCGAGAAGACGACAGGCGGCTTCCGTGTCCTCACCTCCAAAGGGCCGGTCGTCGCGCGCGAGGTCGTGATCGCGACCAACGGCTATACCGGCGATCTGACGCCGCGCCTGAAGCGTCGTGTCGTGCCGGTGGCGAGCCACATCATCGCCACCGAGGAGCTGCCCGAGCCTGCCAGCACGCTCATCCCTGAGTTGCGCTCCGTCGCCGACACCAAGCGCGTCCTGACCTATTACCGGCCCTCACCCGACGGCAAGCGGCTGATCTTCGGCGGCCGTGCTCGCTTCACCGCGGCGCCGCCGGAAGTGAGCGCGCCGGCGCTCTATCGCTACATGACGGACCGCTTCCCGCAGCTTGCCGGCATCCGCATCACGCATGCCTGGACCGGCAATGTCGCCTTCGCGCTGGATTACATGCCACACATGGGCACCGACCAGGGCCTGCACTACCTGCTCGCCTGCAATGGCAACGGCGTGGCGATGATGACCTATCTCGGGACGCAGACCGCCAGGAAGATCGCAGGCGGCCGCAACGAGCCCATCAATCCGCTGGACGGCCGCGATTTTCCCGATCACGCACTCTACAGTGGCGATCCCTGGTTCCTGCCCATGATCGGCGCCTGGTACCGCACGCGCGACTGGATCGATCGCCGGCTGGCGGCCTGACGATCACAGCAATGGTCGACCTTCCCGTCACGCTGGAGGACGTCCGGCGCGCCGCGGCGCGCATCGGGGGCGCCGTCGTGCACACGCCTTGCCTGCGCAGCGAGACGCTTTCGCGCATCGCCAAGGCCGACGTCTGGCTGAAATTCGAGAACCTGCAGTTCACCGCCTCGTTCAAGGAGCGCGGGGCCCTCAACACGCTGCTGCAGCTCACTCCTGATGAGCGCGGGCGCGGCGTCATCGCCATGTCGGCTGGCAACCACGCCCAAGGGGTGGCCTATCACGCAGGACGACTGGGCATTCCCGCCACCATCGTCATGCCCTCCTTCACGCCCAACGTGAAGGTAAAGCACACGCGCGATCATGGCGCGCGCGTGGTCCTGCACGGCGACACGCTGGCCGAAGCCGCCGCCGAGGCGCATCGCCTGGCCAAGGACGAGCGGCTGGTGTTCGTCCATCCCTACGACGATCCGCGCATCGTCGCGGGCCAGGGCACGATCGCGCTGGAGATGCTGCAGGATGTGCCGCAGCTCGACACGCTGGTGGTCCCGGTGGGTGGCGGCGGCATGATCGCGGGCTGTGCCATCGCCGCGCGGGGGCTGAAGGCCGACATAAAGATCATCGGCACCGAGACGGCAGCCTACTCGGCCATGCACCAGCTTCTGGCGGGCGAACCCGTGGCGGTCGGCGGCGATACCGTGGCCGAAGGCATAGCGGTGCGCGACATCGGCGCGTTGCCGCTTGCCGTCGCTCGCGCCCTTGTCGACTGCGTCGAGACGGTCGATGAAGTGGCCATCGAGCACGCCATCGCCCTCCTGCTCGAGGTCGAGAAGACGGTCGCCGAGGGTGCCGGTGCGGCGGGGCTTGCCGCTCTGCTCGCCCATCCGCAGCATTTCACCGGCCGCAAGGTCGGGATCGTGCTGAGCGGCGGCAACATCGACACCCGCCTGCTGGCGTCCATCCTGCTGCGCGGCCTGGTGCGCGACGGGCGGATCGTGCGCCTGCGCCTGATGATCGGCGACCTGCCCGGCCAGCTCGCCCGCGTCGCCGGACTGATCGGCAAGGCTGGCGGCAACATCGTGGAGGTCCAGCACCAGCGCCTGTTCGGCGGTGTCGTCGCAAAGTCGGCCGAGCTCGATGTCACCGTCGAGACCCGCGGCCGCGATCATGTGCGCGAGCTGGTGTCGGCGCTGCAGGCCGATGGGTTCAAGGTCCGGGTGCTGGAAGGCGCAGAGGCTTAGCGACGACAGCGCACGTTTGATATCGGTCAGGGCAAAGTCGTCGCCCTTGAAAAGCAAAGGTGCGTCCAGCGTCTTGGCCAAGGCGTAGGAGAAACAGTCACCAAGATTCAAGGCTGCGCGATGGCGACCCTTGCCGAAGCGGCGAAAGGCCTCGCGTGCGGCCTTCGCTTGCCCCTGATCGAATGCGATCGTCTCAATACCGATATCCTCGACCAGCGCGTCCATCTCGCGGCCGCCTCGGTCTCCCAGTCTCAGCTCCATCACCATGGACGCTTCAACATATGTGGCAGCCGAAACGCACGGCTCGCCATGGTCGACGATGGCATCGATGAAGGTCCGGCGTTCTGGCTCGTCCCGTAGGATGGCCACGAGAACTGAGCTATCGATGACGATCAATCGAACAGCCCGTCTTTGTTGTAGCCCAACAGTTCATCGTCAGTTCCCTCGCGCAGCACGGGAAGTGCCTTGACGCGGCGCACAATGCGATCGACTGCCCGATGAATACGCTCCCGATCCTTCTTCGCGTCGAGCTCCTTGAGCTTGGCGTCCGCGAGATCAATGACCGTCGCCGTCATGCTCTTGCCGAGCAACCTAGAAACCCGACGTAGTTTGCGCTCGGCTTCTGCGCTTTTGATGCTGACGCCCATGCAGTCGTCCCGATCTAGAATATTTTCCGCTTTCTAGACTTGGCAACTTAGTCACCAAAATGCGCACTTACAACGTGGCTGGTCGCGAGCTATAGAGCGCGCCATGTCCGTCGCCCCGCACTATATCCCCTCGCCCACGCCCGATCTGGCTCGCGTCGAACGGGCGCTGATCTCCGTTTCCGACAAGGAGGGCCTGATCGAGCTGGGCAAGGCGCTAGCGAGCCACGGTATTGAGATCCTGTCGACCGGCGGCTCGGCCAAGGCCTTGCGCGAGGCCGGTCTGCCCGTGGTGGAGGTCAGCGACCACACCGGCTTTCCCGAGATCATGGACGGCCGGGTGAAGACGCTGCAGCCCGCCATCCATGGCGGCATCCTGGCGCGGCGCACCGACGTCGGCCATCAGCAGGCGATGCGCGACCATAAGATCGCCGGTATCGACCTGGTGGTGGTGAACCTCTATCCGTTCGAGGCCACGGTGGCGCGCGGCGCCGATTTCCCGACGTCGGTCGAGAATATCGATATCGGCGGACCCGCCTTGATCCGCGCCTCGGCCAAGAACCACGACTTCGTGACGGTTGTCGTCGACCCCGCCGACTATGCCGCTGTGATCGCCGAGCTGGCCGCCAACAAAGGAGCGACCACTCTGGCCTTGCGTCGCAAGCTTGCCGCCAAGGCCTTCGCCCGCACCGCCGCCTACGACTCCGCGATCGCCAACTGGTTCGCCCGCCAGCAGGGCGAGACCTTCCCCGAGCGGCTGACCCTCACCGCCGAGCGCGTGCAGATCCTGCGCTATGGCGAGAACCCGCACCAGCAGGCCGCCTTCTATTCCGATGGCAGCAAGCGACCCGGCATCGCCACCGCGCGCATGGTCCAGGGCAAGGAGCTCTCCTACAACAACATCAGCGACACCGAAGCGGCGTACGAGTGTGTCGCAGAGTTCAAGGAACCAGCAGTCGTCGTGGTCAAGCACGCCAATCCCTGTGGCGTCGCGATCGGCCAGGACCAGTACAGCGCTTACCTGAAGGCCTATGCCTGCGACCCGGTGTCGATCTATGGCGGCATCGTTGCGCTCAATACGACACTCGAGGCCGGGACGGCAGAGGATCTCAACAAACGCTTCCTGGAAGTCGTGATCGCGCCCGACGCAACGGCCGAAGCGCTCGCCGTGCTGGCAAGAAGGCCGAACGTGCGCGTGCTGCTGGCCGGCACGCTGCCCGATCCGACGACGGCCGGCATGACGTTGAAAAGCGTCGCCGGTGGTTACCTGTTCCAGAGTCGCGACAACGGCCGCGTGAAGGAGAGCGACTTGAAGGTCGTCACCAAGCGTGCGCCGACGCCGAAGGAGATCGCTGACATGCTGTTCGCCTTCACCGTATGCAAGCACGTGAAGTCGAACGCCATTGTCTACGCCAAGGATGGAGCCACGGTAGGTGTCGGCGCAGGGCAGATGAACCGCCGAGATTCCTCGCGCATTGCCGCGATTCGCGCCGCCGAATCAGGAGAGATAGCCAAGCTCGCCCAGAGCCCGGCGATCGGCAGCGTCGTTGCATCAGACGCCTTCTTTCCTTTCGCCGATGGTCTCCTGGCCGCGGCTGAAGCGGGCGCCACAGCGATCATCCAACCAGGCGGCTCCCTGCGCGACAAGGAAGTGATCGCGGCCGCCGACGAGAAGGGGCTGGCCATGGTCTTCACGGGGATGCGCCACTTCCGGCACTGACGGCGGTATTCGCCTTCGCTTTCTCCGTTGTGGCGATCCAGATGCCGGCGAAGACTGCGACAAGGCCCATCAGCAGATTGAGCGTGATCGGTTCGCCGACGAGCTGCTGCGCGAGCAACGCCGCCGCAATGGGGTTGACCGTCATTGTGTTGGCGACGCGCGTCGGCGACGCACGCTGCAGCGCCATCACCCAGAGAATGAACGCCAGCGCTCCACCGGCGATACCGAGATAGAGGGCGGCAATCCATTGCGCCTGGCCGAGGGTCTCGAGCACGGCGAGACGACCGGTCAGGAGACCGCCAACGGCCAGCGCCAGGGCGCCTGACCCCATGCCCAGCGCCAGGAATCCCAGCACGCTCGATCGCACGATGTAGGGTCGCGACAGCACGTTGTAGAACGCCATGCACACCACGCCACCGGCCATGACCAGCTCGCCGCGCCAGGCGCCTTCCGGTGCAACGGACAAGCCCGTCGCCAACGCAGCCCCCACGCCCAGCATGGCAATGACGACGCCGATGAACTTGCGCAGGGTGAACGGCTCTACGCCGAGGATCGCGCCCACGATCATGGTCTGCAACGGCAGGGTCGACAAGGCGAGGCTGGCGCGCGCCGCCGTCGTGTAGCCCATGGCGAGGTTGTAGAGGATGGTGAAGAGACCGTAGAAGCCAAGGCCCAGCAGAACGACGCTGAGCCAGTCCTGCCGCTGCGGCCAGCGCACGCGCAGGATGAGCGCCACGGGCAGCAGGCAGAAAAAGCCGATGCCCCAGCGCAGGATGGCAAGAGTGAGCGGGTCGGCATTGCCGACCAGATATCGCGTGACAGCGGCAGCGGTGCCGCCGATGGAGCTTGAGATGATTGCGATCGCTACGCCCAACCACTCGTTCAATGCCGCCTCCTGTCGCCCTCGTGCTGGTTGTGCGATCTTTGCGATCGTCGTGCGTGCAGCAACTACCCGGCAGGTACAGGATGTCGAGTGAGCAGGAGTTCGCCGCGAAGCTTCGCGGATGGCGCAAGCGCCGAGGCTTGTCGCAGCTCGACCTCACCTTGCGCGCCGACATCTCACAGCGCCATTTGAGCTTTCTCGAATTGGGCCGCGCCGCGCCCAGCCGCGACATGGTCCTGCGGCTTGCCGGTGCACTCGATGTGCCTCTACGCCAACAGAATGCGCTCTTGCTGTCCGCGGGCTTCGCGCCCGCGTGGCGCGAGACAGCGCTTGGCGAGGCGCCGCTCGGCGGCATCGCCGAGGCCCTCGACCATATGCTGGCGCAGCAGGAGCCCTATCCCGGCGTGGTCATCGACAGGCACTGGAACCTGCTCAAGGCCAACGGCGGCGCGGCGCGACTGGTCGAATTCCTGGTCGGGCCGCTGCCCCCTGGCGCCAAGGTCAATCTGGCCGATGCGCTGGTCGGACCGGATGTGCTGCGACCTTTCCTGCTCAACTGGGCAGAGGTGGTGCGCCACTTCATTCGAAGCGTCGAGACCGATGCCGCAACCGACGGCCTGCCGGAGACGGCAGCGCTGCTCGAGCGCCTGCTGGCCTATGACGGCGTACACGCCCTGCTGAAACAGGCGCCTACCCAGACAATCGCCGGACCCGTGCTGCCCATGCACTTCCGCAAGGAAGACGTCTCCTTGAAGCTTTTCACCACCATCTCGACGCTGGGAACGCCGCAGGACATCACCCTGCAGGAACTGCGCATCGAGAGCTTCTTTCCCGTGGACCGCGAAACGGCCGAGACCCTGCGACGTTGGGCTTAGACTACTGCCAGAAACTGGCAGTGGATGATGGTAAGCTTGCGGGATGTCCCGTGCGGAACGTCTTCTTGACTTGATCCAGGTTCTGCGACGCCATCGCCATCCGGTCAGCGGTGCGATGCTGGCGGAGGCGACGGGCGTGTCGTTGCGCACGCTCTATCGCGACATCGACACCTTGAAAGCCCAAGGCGCCCACATCGATGGCGAAGCCGGCATGGGCTATGTGCTGCGTCCGGGTTTCATGCTGCCGCCGTTGATGTTCAGCGAGGAGGAGATCGAGGCGCTGGTGCTCGGCTCGCGCTGGGTGCATCAACGGGCGGATCGTGCGCTTGCCGATGCCGCGGCCAACGTGCTGGCCAAGATCGGCGCCGTGCTGCCAACCGATCTGCGCGAAGCTCTGGATGATTCAGGCCTCCTGGTCGGGCCGGGCGATCCGATTGCGGCCGGCGATGCGCAATTGCCCAAGATCCGCAAGGCCATCCGGACCGAGCGCAAGATCGGCCTTTCCTATCGCGACAAGGATGGCATGGAGACCCTGCGCACCGTCTGGCCGTTCGGCGTGGGCTTCTTCGAGAAGGTGCGCGTGGTCATGGCCTGGTGCGAGCTGCGTCAGGATTTCCGCCATTTCCGCACCGACCGCATCGTGACGCTCGCGATCACCGACAAGCGCTATCCGCGCCGCCGCCAGATCCTGCTCAAGGAATGGCGCGAGCGCGAGCGTACGACCGATGCTTGAAGGATGCTGTCATAATCTGACAGTAGCCTCCGTTAGATTGGGTTCATCCGAAGCAAGGAGAACCCCCATGAACACCCCCGACAACAAGTTCAGCTTCGTTCTGCTCTACGTCGACGGCCCTTCGGACAGCGCCACTTTCTATGCCGATCTGCTGGGTACGCCGCCGGTCGAGAGTTCGGCCACCTTCGCGATGTTGCCGCTCAACACCGAGGTGATGTTGGGTCTATGGTCACGTCGCACCGTCGAGCCCGTCGCTTCAGCACCGGGTGGCGGCGAGATCGCCTTTACGGTGGCCGACGCCGCCGCGGTGGAAAGCACGCACGCTGATTGGAAGAAGCGCGGCCTGCCGATCGTGCAGGCGCCGACGGCGATGGATTTCGGTCACACCTTCGTGGCGCTCGACCCGGACGGGCATCGTCTGCGCGTCTTCGCGCCCGCCGCAGCTTGAGGAGAACGTCATCATGAGCAAGAACTGGTTGGCGGTCGCGTCGGCCGAGCATGTCGAGATAGGTCGCAGTGCGGGTTTCATGCAGGTCAGCCATGGCAAGGCGTCGCCCTTGCGGCGCGTCCAGCCGGGCGATCGCGTGGTCTACTACTCGCCTAACCGCATCTATTCGCCGAGCCACGCCCGGCGCGAGAAGGACAGGCTCCAAGCCTTCACCGCCATCGGCACGGTCAAGCACGGCAAGCCGTATCAAGCGGACATGGGCTTCGGCTTCCACCCCTTCCGTCGCGACGTGATCTGGCATGAGGCCGAGCCGGCGCCGCTTGCCGAGCTGCAAGACAGGCTCACCTTCACCCAGGACAAGAACTGGGGCTATCGGCTGCGGCAGGGTCTGGTCGAGATCAGCGACGCCGACATGACGATGATCGCCGAAGCGATGTTCAAAGCCTCGGCACCACCTGTTCGGCAAGCAGCTTGAAGGTCTCGCGGCTGAGCGGAGCGCACATCAGGTAGTTCAGCCCGATCTCCTCTCTCAGCCGCTGGACCTGCTCGATCAGCGACTGCGGAGTGCCATGCAGGATGACGCTGTCGACATAATGCTGGGCCGGGTCCTTGCCGTCGTAGGTCCGTTGCATGGTCTTGCGATGGGCATGCTGCGGCCCAGCGTAGGCGTCGACCAGCCATTGCGCGCCGCGCCGCGCCACCGCCTCGGCTTCGCTCGTGGTCGATGCCAGCGCAATCAGGCGCGCCATGGGAATATCGCGGCCGGCGTCCGAGAAGCCGGCCTCTGCGAGCTTCTGCCCATAGCGGCGGCGTTTGACTCCCAACTCCTTCAGCGAGGCATGCGGATCCATCAAGATGTCAAAGCCACGGCCCGCCGCCCAATCGATGGCAGACTCGGATGTCGCCGCCATCCAGGTCGGCGGATGCGGCTGCTGCAGGGGCTTGGGCAGCACCTCGATGCTCTCGAAGCTGAAGTGCGCACCGTTGTAGGTAAGACGCTCCTGAGTCCACGCCTTCAGCACGATCTCGACGGCTTCGCGAAAGCGGGCCGCGCTCTCATCGATCGGTACCCCGAAAGCGTTGAACTCTGAAGGCGCGAAGCCCCGGCCGGCGCCCCAATTCACGCGACCGCCTGACAGCATGTCGAGCAAGGCCACTTCCTCGGCCAGTCGCAACGGATGATAGAGTGCCGCCAGCGACACTGCGGTGCCGATGCGCAGCCGCTTGGTGCGCGCGGCGGCCAACGTGCCCAGCATGTGCACCGACGGGCAGACGCTGAAGGTGGTGAAATGATGCTCGGCCAGCCACACTGCATCGAAGCCGCCGCGGTCCATGATCTCGATGCGCTCCAGCGCACGGCCATAGACCTCTTCGAGCGGCCCATGGCGGCCCGGCCAGCTGAAGAACTGCAGCACACCAACTTTCATGTTCATTCCGCCTTGATGCCTACGGCCTTCACGATCGGCCACCACTTCTCGATCTCGGCCTTCTGGAAGGCACCGAGCGCCTGCGGTGTAAGTTGATCCACGGGCGGGATTTCCTGGCCGAGGGCCACGAGCTTCTCCCTGCTGGCGGGATCGGTAAGCGCCTTCACCACAGCGCCATTCAGCCTGGCGATGACGTCAGGCGACGTACCCTTGGGCGCCCACAAGCCGTGCCAGACCGAGACCTGGAGATCAGGCAAGCCAGCTTCATTGACGGTCGGCACGTCGGGTGCCGAGGGCAGACGCTCCTTGGCCGTGACAGCAAACCCTTTGATGGTGCCGGCGCGCAGTTGCGGCAGCACGTTGGAAGCCTGATCGATCATGATGTCGATCTGGCCCGCCACGAGATCGCGCATTGCCGGGGCGGTGCCGCGGTAGGGCACGAACTGAAAACGCGTGTCGGTCATCTTCTGGAAGAAGATGCCGGATATGTGCGGCGGGCTACCCACGCCGCCGGTACCCGCCGAGGCCTTGTCGGCGTTGGCTTTCAGCCAGGCGACGAGCGACTTGAGATCGGTCGCCGGCAGATCCTTACGACTTGTCAGCACCATCGGGCCGGTGACGACCAATGAGATGGGCTGGAAGTCGGCGAGAAGGTCGTAGGGCAACGCGTAGGTCGCGCCATTCAGCACGTAGTGGCTCCACTGGCCGATGCCAAGCGTGTAGCCGTCCGGCGTCGCGCGCGCCACCTTGCCGACACCGATCGACCCGCCGGCGCCGGCAACGTTGTCGACCAGGACGGTTTGGCCAAGGGCAGTACCCATGCGTTCGGCGAGCACGCGGCCGATCGCATCCGTCGGCCCGCCGGCCGACGCCGGCACGATCATCGTGACGGGACGCGACGGATAGACCTGCGCAACGGCTTGATGCGCCGCGACGGACAGGGCGGCGCCGCTCGCGGCCAGCAACAGCCATCGGCGTGGCGGGTTCATTGTCTCCTCCCGCCACGAGCCTAGCATGCTTCAGGCGAGCGCGTCGTCGATGGCGCTGCCCAGGCGATCGACGATCTCGCCGATCTGCTCGGCGGTGACGATGAAGGGCGGCGCCAGCAGCACGTGATCGCCGCGCGTGCCGTCGATCGTGCCACCCATGGGATAGACCATGAGCCCGCGCGCCATCGCCGCCTTCTTCACCTTGGCATGGAGCTTCTTCGCTGGATCGAACGGTGCCTTGCTCGAACGGTCCTCGACCAGCTCGACCGCCTGGAAGAGGCCGCGACCGCGAATATCGCCGACATGCGGGTGATTGCCGAAGCGCTCGCCGAGCCGGCGGCGCAGCAGGGCACCCATGTCGCGCACATTGGCCAGGAGATTGTCGCGACGGATCGTCTCCTGCACGGCGAGGCCGGCGGCGCACGCCAAGGGATGGCCCATGTAGGTGTGGCCATGCTGGAAGAAGCCGCTGCCGTCGGCGAAGGCGTCGTAGATGTGTCGGCCGAGCAGCACGGCGCCGATCGGCTCGTAGCCGCCGCCCAGGCCCTTGGCGATGGTCATGAGGTCGGGTGCGATGCCTTCCTGCTCGCAGGCATGCAGCGTTCCAGTGCGGCCCATGCCGCACATCACCTCGTCGAGGATCAGGAGCACGCCGTAGCGGTCGCAGATCGCGCGGACGCGCTTGAAATAGTCCGCCACCGGAGGCACGGCGCCGGCCGTTGCACCGACGACCGGCTCGGCAACGAAGGCCATCACCCTGTCGTCTCCAAGCTCGCGGATCTTTGCCTCCAGGGCGTCGGCGGCACGCTCGGCATAGGCCTCGTCCGATTCAGCCGGCTGCTGGAAGCGATAGGCGAAGCAGGGCTCGATGTGATGCGTCTCGATCAGGAGCGGCGAGAAGGGCGCCCGCCGCCATTCGTTGCCTCCGGTCGCCAGGGCGCCCAGCGTGTTGCCGTGATAGCTCTGACGGCGGGCAATGACGTGGCGCCGCTGGGTCTCGCCGCGCTCGACGAAGTATTGACGCGCCATCTTGAGAGCGGCCTCGATCGCCTCGGATCCACCACTCACCAGGTAGGTATGGCTGATGCCGGCCGGCGCATCACCGACGAGCCGATCGGCCAGGCGCTCGGCGACCTCCGTTGTGAAGAAGCCGGTGTGTGCATAGGCGAGCCTGTCGAGTTGCTCATGCAAGGCTGCGGTAACAGCCGGATGGCCATGGCCCAGGCAGGAGACGGCCGCACCTCCGGACGCATCCATGTAGCACTTGCCATTGGAATCGATGATCTCGATGCCATGGCCGCTCGCGGCCACGGGAAGGGTTCCGCCGATCTGGCGATGCAGGATATGGGTCATGCCTTCTCGCGTATGTTGCGCCGTGGCAGGTGGACGCCAAAGGCCGAGAGCTGCGCCTCGGCATGCTCCAGCGCCGCCAGCGCCTTGTTGCCGCCGCGGCCGGCAACCAAGGCTGCCAGAATCTCGGCCACGGCGAGCAGAGGCGTCATGGTGTGGAAGAAGGACGGGCTCTCCGTGGCGACCAGGATCGATGCCGCGGCGATCCGGGCGAGCGGCGACAGCGCCGAATCGGTGATCGCCACCACCGGCACACCGTGCCCGGCAGCGTACTGGGCACCCTCGATGGTGGCGCGCGCATAAGGCTCGACGCTGGCGGCCAGCAGCACGTCACTCGTCCCGGCATCGCGAATGGCATCGAGGCCGGTGCCGCCCGCATCGTCGAGCATGACGGTCCTGTCGCCCAGCAGCGACAGCATGTAGTGGAAATGCCATGCGGCTGCATGGCAGGAGCGCAGGCCCAGGCAATAGATGCGTCTTGCTTCGTGCAACCGGCTGGCAGCATCAGTGAGGCGCTCAAGAGCGGCCGGCTCTGCAAGAGCCGCGAGTTGATGCGACAAGTTGAGCGCCATCTCGCAGGCCAATGCCCTCTCGCCGCGCAGCTTCTGCACCTCAACCTGGGCGCCTGCCTTGCCGGCGAAGCCCAGGCTGCCGTTGCGCACCGCCCCGGCATAGAGCTCGCGGACCTGGTCGTAGCCTTCGAGGCCCAGCCGCTTGGCCAGCCGGGTCATGGTGGCGGGCGGCACACCGGCACGCCGCGCCTGCTCGCGCATCGAGAGCAGCGCCACGTCGCCCGGTTGGTCGAGCATGTAGCGCGCCGCAGCCTGGAGCTGCGGCGGCAGGATCTCGAACGCCTCGACAATTGAGGCGTTGAGCGGGCCTCTGTCCAAGAGCCGATGGCCTCAGCGCAGGGGCAGGGGATACATCAACCCGCCCTTGGTCCACAACGCATTCAGGCCGCGCTGCAGCTTGAGCGGGCTTTCCATGCCAACATTGCGCTCGTAGCTCTCGCCGTAGTTACCGACTTGCTTGATGATGTTGTAGGCCCACTTCTCGTCGAGCTGCAGCGCCTTGCCATTGCCGGGCTTCACGCCGAGCAGGCGCTGGACCAGCGCGTCGCTCGACTTCAGCTGCTCGTCGACATTGGCCTTGGTGATGCCGCGCTCCTCGGCCTCCTGCATGGCAAACAGCGACCAGCGCACGACGGCCAGCCACACGTCGTCGCCGCGGCGGACGAAGGGTCCCAGCGGCTCCTTGGAGATCAGCTCGGGCAGGATCACGTAATCGGCCTGCCGGCCACGCGTGGCCAAGGCCGAGGCCAGGGCCGAGGAATCCTGGGTGACGGCATCGCAGCGGCCACTGAAGAACGCCTCGTACATGACGTCGACGCTCTCGTACACCACCGGCTTCATGCTGAGGTTACGACCGCGGAACCAGCTTGCCATGTTGAATTCATGGGTGGTGCCCTGGGCGACGCAGATCGTTGCGCCGTTCAGCTCGGCGAGGCCTTTGACGCCAAGCTTCTTGGACACCATGAAGCCCTGGCCGTCATAGAAATTGACGCCCGCATATTGCAGGCCGAGCCCCGCATCGCGCTCGAGCGTGATGGTGGAATTGCGCACCAGCATGTCGATCTCGCCCGACTGCAGGGCGAGGAAGCGCTGCTGGGCCGAGAGCGGTACATACTTGGCCTTGGTCGCGTCGCCGAACACGGCGGCAGCTACCGCATTGCACATGTCGATGTCGAGGCCGGACCACTTGCCTTGGCTGTCGGCAAGCGAGAAGCCGCCCAACCCGACATTGACGCCACAGACCACCTGGCCGCGTTTCTTGACGGCATCGAGCGTGGACTCGGCCGATGCCGCGGCGGTCCAGCCGATGAAGGCGCTCAAGACCGCACCACACATAAGGAATCGCTTGGTCACTGACATGGAAAGCCCCCCTGCAAAACTGCAGGCATTGCTAGCGCGCCTCAGAGGTAGACGCAACAAATGTTTCACTTATCGGTACAAATGATCCATTCGGATCAATAGGGTAGTTACCTCCGGGACAATTGAAACTGCCGCACCGCACAACCACATGAGCCGCGCCGCAAAACAATTGGCGGGGGAATCCTTTTGCGCGTTCGTCGGTTCTTGGCCGTCGCCGGCCTCCTTCTTGTCTCCATCCCAACAGCGGCCCTCGCCGAAGGCGGTCCTCCCGCCACGCCGGTCGATGTCGCGCAGCCTGTCGCCAAGCGCGTCACGCAATGGGATGAGTTCTCCGGGCGCTTCGAGGCGGTCGCCTCGGTCGAGGTGCGCGCCCGCGTCTCGGGCTTCATCGAGGAGCTCCATTTCAGGGACGGCCAGCTCGTCAATGCCGGCGATCCGTTGTTCACCATCGACAAGCGGCCGTATGAGATCGCCGTCGAAAGCGCCAAGGCCGAGGTGGCACGCAACAAGGCGCAGGTCGGACTGGCCGAGCTGCAGGTCCAGCGCGGCGCTTCGCTGATCAACTCCAAGACCATCACCGACCAGGAGTACGACCAGCGCAAGGCCAACCTCGACGTGGCGCGCGCGCAGTTCAAGGCCGCCGAGGCCAACCTGCGCTCGGCCGAGCTCAACCTCGATTGGGCCGACGTGCGCGCCCCGATCGCCGGACGCATCTCCGATCGCAAGGTCGACGCCGGCAACCTGATCTCGGGCGGCCAGCAAGGGGCGACCCTGCTCGCCACCATCGTCACGCTCGATCCGATCCGCTTCGTGTTCGACGTCCCCGAGATGGACTATCTGCGCTACACGCGGCTTTTCCTGTCGGGCGAACTGGCCTCGGCGCGCGAGAAGAATCCGGTACGTATCCGCCTGGCTGACGAGACCCAATGGACGCGGACCGGCCGGGTCGACTTCGTCGACAACAGCTTCGCGCCGCGGTCGGGCACGATCCGCACACGCGCCATCGTCGACAACAAGAACCAGCTGCTCACGCCGGGCATCTTTGGCCGCGTCCAGCTCTACGGTGGCGAGTACGACGCCATGATGATCCCCGATGCGGCCGTTGTCTCTGACCAGTCACGCAAGATCGTGTTCACGGTCGGCGATGACAATGTCGTCAAGGCGAAGGCCGTAACGCTGGGGCCGATCGTCGATGGGCTGCGCGTGGTGCGCGAAGGTTTGGCGGCCACCGATCAGGTGGTCCTGAACGGGCTTGCCAATCCGATGGTACGGCCGGGCGCCAAGGTTGCGCCGCAGAAGGGCCAGATCAAGACAGCCCAGGCCAAGTAGTAGCAGCACCGCCAACCCATGCGTTTTTCCCACTTCTTCATCGACCGGCCGATCTTCGCCTCGGTCCTGTCGATCATCATCCTGATCGTGGGCGGGATCGCCCAGCGCGGCCTGCCGATCGCGGAATACCCCGAGATCGCGCCGCCCACGGTCAACGTCACCGCGACCTATCCCGGCGCCTCCGCCGAGGTCATCGCCGCGACCGTCGCCACGCCGCTCGAGCTCGAGATCAACGGCGTCGACGACATGCTCTACATCGTCTCGCAGTCGACTGGTGACGGACGGCTGTCGATCAACGTCGTGTTCAAGCCCGGTGTCGACATCGACCAGGCGCAGGTCAACGTGCAGAACCGCGTCGCCGTCGCCCAGCCTCGCCTGCCGCAGGACGTGCAGCGGCTGGGCGTCGTGGTGCGCAAGGCCTCGCCCGACCTGATGATGGTCGTGCACATGACCTCGCCCGACGGCAGCCGCGACCAGCAGTACATCTCGAACTACGCGACGCTCTATGTGAAGGACGTGCTGGGCCGCGTCGATGGCGTCGGCAACGTGCTGGTGTTCGGCGCGCGCGACTACTCGATGCGCGTCTGGCTCGATCCGGCACGCGTTGCCGGCCACAACATGACGGCAGGCGAGGTCGTGGCCGCATTGCGCGCCGCCAACCTGCAGGTCGCCGCAGGCTCGATCAACCAGGCGCCGGCGGTGTCGCCGGGCGGCTTCACGCTCTCGGTGCAGACGCTGGGCCGGCTGACGGCACCGGAGGAATTCGGAAACATCGTGGTGCGGGCCGAGCCGGACGGCTCGGTGACGCGACTGCGCGACGTGGCTCGGGTCGAGCTGGGCGCGCAGGACTACACGATGAACGCCTACCTCGACAACAAGAACGCCACGGCGCTCGGCATCTTCCAGCGGCCAGGCTCCAATGCGTTGCGCACGTCGGACCAGATCAAGGCGACGATGGAGGGGCTGAAGAAGAACTTCCCGCCCGGCCTCGACTACTCGGTGGTCTACAATCCGACGGAGTTCATCCAGGCCTCGGTCGATGCCGTCATCGAGACGCTGTTCGAGGCACTGGTGCTCGTCGTCATCGTGGTGATCCTGTTCCTGCAGACCTGGCGGGCGGCGATCATTCCGCTGATGGCCATCCCGGTCTCGCTGATCGGCTCCTTTGCCGTGATGTCGGCGGTCGGCATATCGTTCAACACGCTCTCGCTGTTCGGTCTGGTGCTGGCCATCGGCATCGTGGTCGACGACGCCATCGTCGTGGTCGAGAATGTCGAGCGCTACCTCACGCAGGGCATGTCGCCCAAGGCGGCGGCGCACAAGACGATGGACGAGGTGGGCGGCGCGCTGATCGCCATCTCCCTGGTGCTGATCGCGGTGTTCCTGCCGACGGCTTTCATCACCGGGCTGCAGGGTTCGTTCTACAAGCAGTTCGCCATCACCATCGCGGCCTCGACGGCGATCTCGGCCTTCGTGTCGCTGACCCTGTCACCCGCCATGGCGGCGGTCCTGCTCAAGACGCACGCGGTGTCGCACGTCGAGAAGGCAAAGCCCAGCCTGGTCGACCGGTTGATGTGGCCGATCAGCTGGTTCTTCCGCGTGTTCAATCGCGGCTTCGAGGCCTTGTCGAACTTTTATGGCCGGGTCACGGCGCGGTTGATCCGAATGGCCACGGTGATCCTGGTGATCTATGCCGGCCTGCTGGTGCTGACCGGCAATCGCCTGATGGAGACACCCACCGGCCTGATCCCGCAGCTCGACCGCTCGTACTTCATCGCGGCGATGCAGCTTCCGGCGGGCTCGACGCTGGAGCGTGCCGACAAGCTGGTGCGCGAGGCGTCCGAATTGATCATGAGCACGCCTGGCGTCGCGCATGCCGTCTCCTTCGTTGGATTCGACGGCGCGACGTTCACCAACGCGCCTAATACCGGCGTGATCTTCGTGCCGCTGAAGCCCTTCGACGAGCGGCGCGATCTGCCCAAGGACAAGATCCTGGCCGAGCTGCGAGCCAAGATGTTCTCCCTGCGCGAGGCCTTCGTGTTCGTGCTCGAGCCGCCGTCGGTGCCGGGCATCGGCACAGGCGGCGGGTTGAAGGGCTATGTGCAGGACCGGGCGTCGCGCGGCCTGCCCCCCCTCGAAGGCGCCACCTGGGCGCTCGCTGGCGCGGCGGGCCAGACGCCCGGCCTGACCCAGGCCTTCACGCTGTTCAGCACGCGCACGCCGCAGATCTGGGCGGAGATCGATCGCACCAAGGCCGAGCAGCTCGGCGTCCCGATCGGGCGCGTGTTCGAGGCCCTGTCGGTCTACATGGGCTCGGTCTACATCAACGACTTCAACATCCTCGGGCGCACCTACCAGGTGACGGCCCAGGCCGACAATCCGTACCGGCTGACCTTGCGCGACGTCGCCAATCTCAAGACACGCAGCGACGGCGGCGACATGGTGCCGATCGGCTCGGTAGCGACCTTCTCCGATACGACCGGTCCCTACCGCGTGGCGCGCTACAACCTCTACCCGGCGGCCGAGGTTCAGGTGGCGTTGCTGCGTGGCTTCTCGTCAGGCCAGGGCATCGCCGCCATGGAACGGCTGGCCAACGAGAAGCTGCCGTCCGGTTTCGGCTTCGAATGGACCGAGATCGCCTTGCAGGAAAAGCTCGCTGGCGACACGGCGGTCATCGCATTCGGGCTGGCCGTGGTGTTCGTATTCCTGCTGCTGGCTGCCCTCTACGAGAGCTGGCTGCTGCCGCTGGCGGTGATCCTCATCGTGCCGATGTGCGTGCTGGCGGCCATGATCGGCGTCAATCTGCGCGGGCTCGACCGCAACATCCTGGTCGAGATCGGCCTGGTGGTGCTGGTGGGCCTGGCGGCGAAGAACGCCATCCTGATCGTGGAGTTCGCCAAGCAGGCCCATGAAGCCGGCATGAACCGCTTCGATGCAGCAGTCAGTGCGGCCCGGACCCGCTTGCGGCCAATTCTGATGACCTCGCTCGCCTTCATCCTGGGCGTGGTGCCGTTGGTGGTGAGCTTCGGCGCCGGCGCGGAGATGCGCCAGTCGCTGGGCACGGCCGTGTTCTTCGGCATGCTGGGCGTCACCTTCTTCGGCTTGATCTTCACGCCAGTCTTCTATGTCATCTCCACCGGTCTATCCGAGCTGCGCTACCGGTGGCGTAAGCCCGAGGTGCAGCCGGAATTCAAGCCGGAAGGGTAGGGAGTCGCTCGATGTCTCCTCCACGCTTGGCGATCGCGACGGTCATGGCCGCAGTGGCCCTGGCTGCCGGAATTCTTGCCGCCTCGGCGGAAAGCACGCACCTCGTTGCACCCCCTGCCGTCGACGAGACGCAGGGGCAGGCGATGTCACAGACCGCCGTGCTCGCCGGCGGCTGCTTCTGGGGCGTCCAAGGCGTGTTCCAGCACGTCCAAGGCGTCACCAGCGCCGTGTCGGGCTACGCTGGGGGAGCCAAGGAAACCGCCGAATACGAGAAGGTCGGCAGCGGCCGCACCGGCCACGCGGAAACAGTGCGCATCACCTACGATCCGCGCGTTGTCACCTTTGGGCGCCTGCTGCAGATCTATTTCTCGGTGGCGCATGATCCCACCGAGCTCAATCGACAAGGGCCGGATGTCGGCCCGCAATATCGGTCGACGATCTTCCCGACCAGCGACGAGCAGGCGCGCGTGGCCAAGGCCTACATCGACCAGCTCAACGGGGCGAGCGCCTTCAGCAGCAGGATCGTCACAACGATCGAGCCGGGCCGCACGTTCTATCCGGCGGAAGGGTACCACCAGGATTTCCTGACGCAGCACCCCAATCACCCCTACATCGTCATCCACGATCTGCCGAAGGTCGCGGCGCTCAAGACGCTGTTTCCCAACAGCTATCGCGCCGAGCCAGTCCTGGTTGCCAAGACGGGCCTAGCGGGCGGCAGCTGAAACCCAGCGAACGAAATCCCGGAGCAGGCCGGCTACCGCAGCGCTGCGCATGCGGTGGGCGCGCGTGACATAGATTTGATGGTCGGGAACAAGAAGAGAAAGCGGGATTGGGCGCATTGAGAACCTCCAGGCGATGGAGGTTGAGGTAATTCCTCGTGTTGGCTGGCGTAATATATCGAATTTGACCAACACTTGTGACTGCCGTTCAATATTGCGGCAATGATCGATCATGCCAGCGAGATGGCCGCCTTTGTCCGGGTGGTTGATTCCAAGGGCTTTTCTGCTGCCGCTCCGGGCCTCGGGCTGACGCCGTCAGCGGTCAGCAAGCTGGTCACCCGCCTCGAGATCAGACTGGGGGTGCGCCTGCTGCAACGCACGACGCGGGCTTTGCATCTCACGGCGGAAGGCGAGGCGTTCTATGGCGCGGCACGGCGCATCATCGGCGAGATCGAGACGCTCGAGAGCCAGATCACCGGCCAGACCGGCACGCCGCAGGGCCCGCTGCGCGTCACCACCTCACTCGCCTTCGCGACCCATCAGCTTGCACCGGTCCTTGGCGAATTCCTGGTCCGCTATCCGCTGGTGCAGCTCGACCTGCTGCCGACCGATCGCGTGGTCGACATGGTCGACGAGGGCATCGATGTGGCTGTCCGCATCGGCAGGCTCGCCGACACCAGCTTCATGGCGCGCAAGATCGGCGAGGACAAACGCCTGATCTGCGCTGCGCCTGCGTATCTGGCGCGTCACGGCACGCCGCGCCAGCCGCAGTACCTGGCGCAACACATCTGCATCGTCTCCCGCGATCAGCCGTATCTCAACCGGTGGCAGTTCAAGATCGACGGCCAGATTACGGAAATTGCCGTCAGTGGACGGATCGCCGTCGGCGAAGGCGAGCTGCAGCTACAGTTGGCACTTCAAGGCATCGGCATCGTGCGGCTGACGCGGCTCACCTTGGCACAGGCAGTCCGCGACGGCGCGCTGGTCCCGTTGCTTGGCGAATTCTCCGCCGATGAACCGGTACCGATCCACGCCGTCTATCCGCATCGCCGTCATCTTGCCCGGAAGGTACCTGCCTTCGTGAACTTCCTGATTGAAAAGTTCTCGCCCCCGCCGTGGGAGATTTGAGCGACGGGATGATGCTAGGATCAGCGCAACGACCAGACGTCGAGGGAGGGGAGATGAATCGCGACACCGATCTTTTCGTGCAGGCCTTCTGGGTCAGGTGCCGGGAGACCATCCGTCCCGAGCTCGATCTCACCGTCGATACCTTGAAGGGCCAGGGTCACGAAGCGCATGTGGCCACGCAGGAATACTCGGACGTTCCCGATCAGCTGCCCGATACCGGCCCGTCGCTGATTCTGACGGTTCATCCCAATGGCACATCGCAAGGCCATACGCTGCAGTTCCGCGGCGATGTTTCCCGCAACGACGTGATCGTCGCCTCATCGAGCGGACGGGCGCACCGTCACGAGCTCGATGCCCTCGAGCTGCCCGTGGTAAAGGCCGAGCTTTCGACGTGGCTCGCGGAATTCCTGGAGAAGAGACATGCCTGACGCCATCGACGACCTGTTCCGCCGCTTCGGCAGGGCCTTCAATAAGGCCGATGTCGATGAGATCGCGGCCTGCGTCACCGACGATTTCGAATGGCGCCTCAATGCCGGCGGCTCGCCCGCTGGCGCGGTGCTGAAAGGGAAAGAAGCGCTGCGGACCTATTTTAGCGATAAGACCAAGGCGCATCGCGAAGCCCGCTACTTGGAGGCCCGCATCCATCGCGCCGGCGACAAGCTTTTCGGCACATTTCGCGTTACCGGGATCGACCATGCCGGCAAGTCGTTCGACCGCTACGGCATCGACCTTTACGAGCTGAAGGACGGCAAGATCGCGCTCAAGGACAGCTACCTCAAGGCCGACTGACGCCATGGCCAACAATACGGCCAGCGACACGGTGCTGTGGGAGGTCGATCGGCGTGGCGTCGCCACCGTCACGCTGAACCGCCCGCACGTGAACAATGCCTACAACGGCGATCTCATCCAGGGCCTGCACAATGCGATGGATGCGCTGGGCCGAGAAGCGGCGCTGCGCATCGTGGTGCTGCGCGGCAACGGCCGGCACTTCCAGGCCGGCGCCGACCTCGCCTGGATCAGCGCCATCAGCCGTCAATCGCCTGCCGAGAACGAGGCGGTGAGCCGGCTCACGGCGGAAGCGATCCGGCGCCTGGATACCTGCCCCGTGCCGACGCTCGCGCTGATCCAGGGCGGCTGCTTCGGCGGCGGCACCGGCATCGCGGCGGCGTGCGATGTCGTCGTCGCCGCGCAAGACGCGATCTTCTCCATCAGCGAGACCCGTTGGGGCCTGATGGCAGGCATCATCCTGCCGCAGCTCTGCCAGGCCATGGGCTTTCGCCAAGTGCGTCGCTATGCGCTGACCGGCGAACGCTTCGACGCCGAGCAGGCGCGACGGCTCGGGCTGGTGCACGAAGTCTGCGCGACAGGAGCGCTCGCGGCAGCTGGCGAGAAGATCGTCGAGGCCGTGCTGATGAATGCGCCGCGCGCCACCACCGCCACCAAGCTGCGCGCGCTTGCTTCGGCGCGGGCCTTCATCGACGACGGCGAGCTGCGCGATCTCATCGACGAGCATGCCCGCACGCGCCAGCAGGACGAGGCGGCCGAAGGGCTCGCAAGCTTCAAGGAGAAGCGCAAGCCCGCCTGGTATCCCGGCTAACCAACGCCGAGAAATCGCCGCACGGCATCGCAGTACATGGCGTAGACCGGCGCCATGGAATCGACGTCGGCCCATTCGTCGACGGCGTGGATGTTGGCGAAGCTTACGCCTGGGGCACAGATCGTCGGCACGCCACGCGCAGCGAGGAGATTGCCGATGTTGGACATGCCGGAGACATCGGTTGGCGTCCGTCGCCCGAACGCGAGCTCAGCTGCCGCGAAAAAGCTTGCTACCAGCTTGTCTCGGGGATCGATGGCATACGCCGGCCAATGGTCGACGACGTCGATGCGGCTTTGCGAATCGATGCTGCGCGTCGTCTCCTCGAGCCAACGCGCGGCCTTGGCGGCATCGAAGGCGCGCGTCAGCCGGATGTCGATGTGGCAGACCGCGCGATCTGGAACGATGCTGAACCCTTCGCCGCCTTCGATGTGCGTCACCGTGGCGGCCGGTCCAAAGGGAAAGTCAGGGTCGTGCGACTCTGGCAGCGTTGCGTCTGCCATCCGAAGCGCGAAGCCTGCCGCCTTGGTGATGGCGTTGACGCCCGAGCGCCTGATCTCGCCGGAGTGAGCGGCCCTTCCGGAAAAATGCACCTTGGCGCGCAGGAAGCCGCGGCTGCCGATCACAATGCAATCGTTGCCAGGGTAGCCGAGCGACACTGCGTCCGGTACCTGGCCAATGGCCTCGAGATAGGCGCGCACGCCGCCGAAGCGGCCAGTGTGTTCGTCGGCATCGAACAGAATATGCAACGTGCCGCACGGGAGACCCGACGCCGCAAGCTCACGCGCGACATGGGCCAAGATGGCGACGCCCGCCTTCGAATCGGCAGCACCGCGACCCATCAGCTTCCGTCCTTGGATCACGCCGGAGAACGGTGGCTCGCTCCATTTATCGGGATCACCCGCCGGTGCGGTATCGATGCAGGCGTCCAGGCACAGCACAGGGCCCGGGTTGCCGCTCGACAGCTCGACCAGCACGGCGACCGGCTTGCCGTCAGAGCCCGACAGCACGCGGCAGTCGAGGTCATGCCGCCGGTACCATCCCGCGACGACATCAAGAACGTCGTGGGGCGAATCGATGCCGGCACAGGATCGCGTCGTGACGAGCTTCGACGCGAGTTGGACGATGCTCTGGACCGGCGCCGTCACCGCGCGATCAGTCCAGCCCTTCGAACAGCGCCGTCGAGAGATAGCGCTCGGCGAAGTCGGGTACGATCACGACCACGCGCTTGCCCGGGTTACGCTTGCCCACCGCCAGGGCTGCGCTGATCGCTGCACCGCCGGAGATGCCGATGGGAATGCCTTCCAGCGCCGCCATGTCACGCGCCGCCTTGAACGCCGCCTCGTTCGCCACCTTCTCGATCTCGTCGATCACCTTGCGATCGAGCACATCGGGCACGAAGCCCGCGCCGATACCCTGGATGGGATGCGGCGAATGCTGTCCACCTGACAGGACCGGGCTCGCCTGCGGCTCGACCGCGACGACCTTCAGGCCTGGCAAGCGCGGTTTCAGCACCTCGCCGACGCCGGTGATGGTGCCGCCGGTGCCGACGCCCGCGACGAAGAAGTCGAGCTTGCCGCCGGTATCACGCCAGATCTCCTCGGCGGTGGTACGAACATGCACCGCGGGGTTCGCCGGGTTCTGGAACTGCTGCGGCATGAAGCTGTCCGGCACCTCTTGGAGAAGCTCCTCGGCGCGGGCGATCGAACCCTTCATGCCTTTCTCGCGCGGCGTGAGCTCAAGCCGCGCGCCGAGGAAGCGCAGCATCTTGCGCCGCTCGATCGACATCGAATCGGGCATGGTGAAGATCACCTTGTAGCCGCGCGCGGCCGCGACGAAGGCGAGGCCGATGCCGGTGTTGCCCGACGTCGGCTCGATGATGGTGCTCACCCCGGGCTTGATCTTGCCCGCCTTCTCGGCGGCATCGATCATCGACACGCCGATGCGGTCCTTGACCGACGACATCGGGTTGAAGAATTCGAGCTTGGCGAGAATCTCGGCCGTGACTCCATCGCGCTGCGGCAAGCGGTTCAGCCGCACCAGGGGCGTCGCGCCCATGGTCTCGGTGATGTCGCCATAGATGCGGCCACGAAATTCCGTCGAAGGCTCGGTCGTCGAAGGCTCAGTCATGGGGGCTACTCCGCTGCAGCACGTTGAGCAATCTGGTCCGGCTTCACAGTGTAGGCCGTGAATCGGCGATTGAGCGCCGGCATCGGACAGGCTTCGAGATGGCCTTCGCCAGGGCGCATCAGGATCATGGCGGTGGTTGCCGTCATGACGCCGCGCGTATTGAGCCGCGGCGGCCGACAGACGGACCAGGGGGATCCCCAATCGTCGAAGAAGGCGCCGCGCAAATCGTCCAAGGTGAGCTTGCCGAGCTTGGGGGAAAGATGATCGCGCACCCGCTTGTCCCGATAGATCGAGCAGGGTGTCTCGGCCAAGCCGATGTCCTTCACCTTGGCGCGCGCCGAGGGCGCGATCCAATGGTTGGCGTGCACATAGAGACCATCCTCGGGCGCCAGCCAGAATGTCTCGTCAGGGGCGCATTCGAAGCCGAACGCCTCGCCACCGCAGTGACTCACCGCCATATGGTTCGAGCCGAGCTTGGGCGTGGCGACGATGGTATGGACTGCCTGGGCAAGATAGGCGCTCTCCAGCACCTTGCGGCGGATGAACGGCAGAGGCACGCCCGGCCCACGCTGATAGTCGCGGTCGCATTCCAGGGCATTGGCGGTGAGGCCAATCCCGGCCGAGTTGAGGCCTGAACGCGCAAGCCCGCCCGCTTCGGTGAAGGTGACGATGTCCGGCCCGTCGTCGCGACGGATCCGCAACACGACGCCTGTCTCCGCGCACTCGGCGCGCCAGTCCCAATTCTGGCCGTGCAGCAGCACGCCATCCGCGCTCGCCTCTGGCAATGCCAAGGCGGCCGTGCAGCCGTCCGGGAAATGTTTTGCCGCCTGCTGACGTCGCGCGGCGACCACCATCTCGGTGCGCGCATTCATCAGCACGATGGCGGCGAACGGCTCGTTGGCGCCTTCGGCAATGCCGCGCATCTCCTCGACGTAGGCGGGATCGAATTTCTCGATCGCAGGCACCAGGGCCTGGGCGCGACGTTCGAGCTCGGGCCAGTCGACACCGCTCTTCAGTAGCGATTCGGCATACATCTTGATGCCACGGCGCAGCCGGTCGGCGGCGACTTTACCGTGCGTGCGGCCGCGCTCGCGCGGGCTGCCGGTCAGGTCGATCAGCGGGAAAGGTGCGTAGTCGGTCATGGGTGCCCCAGCAAGGCCTGGCGGAAGCGATCCTTCAAGTGCGCACCATCCTGTGGCGGCATCACGAACTCAAGCTTCTCGACCATCACCTTAACGACCCGGAATACCGGGCCCTTCTTGAAACGCACGTCATTGACGAGCTGCGGTACCTCACCGGCATCGCGCACCACGCTCGCATCGGCGATGCCGCAGCCTTTGGCGATCAGGGCGAGATCCGTACCCGCGCCGGAGTCCGTCGGGCCGTTGTTGCGCGGGCTGGTATGAGTCGCCTGGTTGCCGGTCTCGCCGAACTTCTCGTTGTCGAGCACGACGATCGCGAGGTTCTCCAGCTGCTGGGTCGCGACGGTGGCGAGCGACCCCAGGCTCATCAGCATGTCGCCGTCGCCGGTGATGACCAGCACGCGCTTGGCCGGCTGGGCCATGGCGAGACCCAGGCCCATGCCGACCGGCGCACCCATGGCACCCCATAGCGGCATATTTAGCGGCCGGTCGCCGGCTTCGGTGATGTCCCAGTTGGACGAACCCAGACCCGCGATCACCAGCAGATTTTCGTTGGCGCCTTCAAGGATCTTCTTGACCAGCGGGCGGCGCTGCAAAGTGGCTTTGTTCATTACTTCTTTCCGAAATCCTTGATGCCGATGAGCTTCTGCCGCAGCAGGACGGCAACCGCTTGCCCACCATTGAAGGCTGCGCGCGCGGCCGCGTCGACCGTTGCCTTCACATCGTCAGCCTTGTCGACGGAGTAGAGCAGCACGCCCATGGCCTCGAGCACCTTGGGCGTGCCCTGCCCCATCGGATACTGCCAGGAATTGAACTCGCCCCAGTCGCCGCGCATCGTGATCAGGGTCAGGAATGGAAAACGCAGGGTCTTGGTGAGGCCCATCAGGTTGATGGTGTTGCCCACGCCCGAGCTTTGCATCAGCAGGACCGACCTTTGGCCACCCAGCCACGCGCCGGCCGCAAGGGCGATGCCTTCCTCCTCGGTCGTGAGCGGCACGGTCCGAATGGAGTTGGAGCGCTGGCAGTGCTCGATCAGGCGTGAATGCCCAGCATCGGGCACGTGATAGACTTGTCGGATGTCGTGCGCTTGCAGGACATCAAAGATCTGATCGCGCCAGTCGGCACGGGTCTCGGCGTTCATGTCTCTCCTGTCAGAAGGGTTTCAGCACCGCGAGGAACACGATAGCGATCATGAGCAGCGTCGGCACCTCGTTCCACCAGCGATAATAGCGGGCTGGCCTGGTGTTTTTGTCTGCCTCGAAGTCCTTGCGCCAGCGTGCATAAAGGTGGTGCACCAGGGTGAGGCCGGCGACCAGTGAAAATTTCACTTGCCACCAACCGGCATGCCACCAGTCGCCGCGCCAGGCCAGCAGCAAGCCGAAGATCCAGACCAGGCCCATGGCCGGGTTCATGATGCCGCGTAGCAGCCGGCGCTCCATGACCTTGAAGGTCTCGCTTTGTGGCGATCCCCTTTCGGCATCGGCGTGATAGACGAACAGGCGCGGCAAATAGAGCAATCCCGCCATCCAGGCGATCACCGAAATGATATGCAGCGCCTTCAGGATCTCATAAAGCATCGCGCACCAGTCTCGCCAATCCCTTGATGAACAGAGGATGCGTGCCGACCGCCGGCACACGGACATAGACAGGTACGCCCACCTTCACCGCCAGGTCGCGATAGTCCATATCGAGCTCGACCAGGGTCTCCGAATGTTCCGACACGAAGGACAGCGGATAGACGACGACGCTCCTCCTCTCGGCGCCGGCGCGCTCGATCTCGGCCTCGGTCGAGGGGCCGATCCATTTCAGCGGACCGACGCGGCTTTGATAGCAGACCGACCAATCCAGCCCATCGATGGCGCTCGCGACGGCCGCAGCCGTCTGCTCGACTTGAGCCTGATAAGGGTCGCCCGCCTTGACGACGCGTTCGGGCAAACCGTGGGCGGAGAACAGCACCCGCTTGGCGCCAGTCCCCGCTTCAGCCAGCCCCTGCTTCACCAGCTCGACCGACGCAGCGACGAAGTCAGGCTCGACTGGATACGAGTCGATCGTCGAGGTCGGTACGTTGAACCGCGCCGCGTCGTTCCATGCCCTGAACGATGAGGCCGTGGTCGTCGTCGAGAACTGCGGATAGAGCGGCAACAGCACGATGCGGTCGGGCGCGAAGCGCTTCACGGACTGCACCACGGCATCGGTCATCGGGTGCCAATAGCGCATGCAGACATAGCCGCGCCATTCGTGCTCGCCGCCCAAGGCCTGTTCCAGCGCGCGGGCCTGCGCCTCGGTCTGGCCGACAATCGGCGAGGACCCGCCGATCTTCGCATAGATGGCGCGGGCCTTTGGCGTGCGTCGACGGGCAAGGAAGTTGGCCAACGGCCGGCGCATCAGGGAGGGCAGGCGCAGGATCGCGGGATCGCTGAACAGGTTGCGCAGGAACGGCTCGACCGCCTCGAGCGAGTCCGGTCCGCCGAGATTGAACAGGATGATCGCGACCTTCACGATACGGGGGGTTTCCAGTTGCGCACGATCTCGACCAGCCGTGCCACGTTGTCCGGCGGCGTCTGCGGCACCACGCCGTGGCCGAGATTGAAGACGAAGGGACCAGGACCAAGCTTGTCGAGGATGCGTGTCGCCTCGCGTTCCAGCGCCGCGCCGCCGACCACCAGCATCATGGGATCGAGGTTGCCTTGCACGCAGATATGCGGCTGCAGCTCGCGCGCTGCCCAATGCGCGCCGATACCCGTATCGAGCGATAAGGCGGCAAAGGCATCAGGACGCCGATACATCAGAGCCGCGGGACCGACGCCGCGCGGAAAAGCCAGGATCGGCGTCTTTGGATGGCGCGTATGCACGGCATGGGCAATGCGCACCATCGGCTCAAGCGACCAGCCGAAGAGCTGCTCCTCGGGCAATATGCCCGCCCAGGAATCGAAAAGCTGCACGGCATCGGCGCCAGCTTCGATCTGGCAGGTGAGATGGTCGACCACGGCGTCAACCAGCAAGTCGATCAGCAGACCAAACGAATCGGGATGCCCATAGGCCCAGGCCTTGACCTTGGCGAAGTCGCGGCTGGAGCCGCCTTCGATCATGTAGCAGGCCAGTGTGAAGGGCGCGCCGGCAAAACCGAGAAGTGCCGTCTGCTCCGGAAGCGCCGCACGTACCTGCCGGATGGCGTCATAGACCGGCGCCAGGTGATCCGGCACGCGCGCGCGCGACAAGCGCCCGAACTCATCGGGATTGCGAAGGGCCTCGAGCTTTGGTCCCTCGCCTTCCTCGAACCAGACTTTCTGGCCCAGCGCGTCCGGCACCACCAGGATATCGGAGAAGATGATGCCAGCGTCCAGGCCGAAGCGCCGGGTAGGCTGCAGCGTGATCTCAACCGCCTTCTCCGGCGTGTAACAGAGCTCAAGGAACGACGTCGTCGTCGCCCGGACCGCGCGGTACTCGGGCAGGTATCGACCGGCCTGCCGCATCAGCCAAACCGGCGGCGTGCCAAAGCGCGTCCCGGCCAAAGTCTTCAGGAGCTTTCCGTCGCTCAAGGTTCATTCCTCATGCCTTCCCTCTTACCTTCTCATAGTAGGTAGTAGGAGTCGTTGAGCCTGTGGCACATGGGGATGCGTGTTATTGCCCATTCCTCCCCAAGGCGCTGTGGACCGCGCAAGGCCGATTCGGCGCGACTGGATCAGATGATCCCCGATTTTCAGGTCCTTCCATCCGGGCTGTCCGCAGGGGACAGCGTCCGGGGCTGTCCTGGCGAACCGGGCTTGGACTCTGTCGTGAAGGCCGTTGGCCACAGTCGATCCCCGGTTTGCCTCGGACAATCCCGCATTTCTCCCCGGCCTGCTGTGAGGTACAAACGGACGTGGCGAATCGAAACTTTCACGTCCATCTCGTCTCCGACTCGACCGGCGAGACCGTCTCGAGCGTGGCCCGCGCCTGCCTGGTTCAGTACGAAGGCATCTTCGTGCAGGAACATGTCTGGTCCCTGGTCCGTACACGCGGCCAGATGGAAAAGGTGATGCAGGCGGTCGAGCGTGATCGCGGCCCGGTGCTCTACACCCTGGTCGATCCCGATCTGCGGGACGTGGTGCGCGATCACTGCCGGCGTCTGCAGTTGCCGTGCGTGGGTGTGCTCGACCAGGTCATGAGCGTGCTCGCCGTGCACTTCCATTCCAAGAGCGAGCAATGGCCCGGCCGCCAGCATCAGCTCGACGAGGGCTATTTCGACCGCATCGACGCCATGCATTACACGCTGGCGCATGATGATGGCCAGTCGACCCATGACCTCGACGACGCCGACGTGATCCTGGTCGGTCCCTCACGCACCTCCAAGACACCAACCTGCGTCTATCTTGCCAATCGCGGCGTGCGCGCGGCCAACGTACCGCTGGTGCCCTCGGTCGATCCGCCCCCCGAGCTCGAGGCCGCCAAGCGGCCGCTGATCGTCGGCCTGATCACCGATCCCGAACGGTTGGTGCAGATCCGTGTCAATCGCCTCCGGCTGCTGCAGCAGGACACCGAAACCGAGTACACCGACATGGAACGCGTGCAACGCGAGATCCAGGAGGCGCGCCGGCTCTATGCTCGTCGCAGATGGGCAACCATCGACGTCACCCGGCGCTCGATCGAGGAAACGGCTGCCGCGATCCTGCAGATGCTGACGGCACGACGGGAGCAGCGGCTGCAAGCTGGATAGCCCTTCCGTTGGAGGCGGGCATGATGACCAAACTGGTTCGTCCTGATGTCGCCGTTTCAGTTGGTCTGCTTCTTGCTGCTTCTGCTGGACGCGCCGCGAATGGCATCGATGTCACGCGCGGTGCGGACTCCACGGTCTACGGCAATTGCGTGCCGAGCCTGGTGGTCGAGAACAGGTCGGCGGAGACCATCGCCTATCTGCAGGTCGATGTGGTCATGGCCCTGGCCAATGGCCAGGAACGCACCGTCGAGCTGAAATCGGCCTACCGTGAGGGTGTGCTCCATCCGATCGCTCCCGGAGGCAAGGCGACCTTGAAACAGCATCTCGATACATCAGTGCCCATCGGCGTCACCTGCGGTGAGGTCAAAGCCCGCCGCGTGGTGAGCACCATCTGCCAGGCCACCGGCGGCAAGCCCTGCGCCTCGTCCGTCTCGGTCCAGCCATGATCCGGCGCCGTACCATCCTGGGCACCGCGAGTGCTGCCCTGCTCGGCGCGCCGGCGTGGGCTGATACCTATCCCAGCAAGCCGCTGAAGCTGGTCGTGCCCTACCCTCCGGGCGGCGGCACCGATGGCCTCGGTCGCATCACGGCGGAGCGGCTGCAGGAGAAGCTCGGCCAGCCGATCGTCGTCCAGAATATCGGTGGCGCTTCGAGCACTGTCGGCTCCGACACGGTGCGCCGCGCCGACCCCGATGGCTACACGCTGCTTTTCAACGCGAGCCTGTTCGTCCTGGGCAAGACGATCATGCCGTCCTGCCCTTACGACCCGCAGACCGACTTCCGGCCGATCGCCCAGGCGGGCGAGGCGCCGTTGGTGCTGCTCGCCAACAACAATGTGCCCGGCACGGACTACGCTAGCACCATGGCGGCGATTGCAAAGGAGCCCAAGAAGTACTTCTTCGCCCTGTCGTCGGGCGGCTCGGCCGGGCACGTCGCGACACTGGCCTTCCTGAAGCGCACCGGCGTGCCAATCGACACCATCCTCTACAAGGGCACGGCACCGGCCAACACCGACCTGATGGCGGGCAACGTGCAGCTGTTCATGGACCCGTGGACCGCGCTGCTGCCGCTGGCGACATCGGGCCGGGCCCGCGGGCTGTTCGTCACCTCCAAGGAACGCACGCAGCTGGCACCCAACATCCCGACCTCGGCCGAGGTCGGCTTGACGGACTTCAACCTGAGCTCCTGGTACGGGGTGTGGGCGCCCAAGGATACGCCCGACGCCGTCGTCGACAAGCTCTCCGCGGCGATGGCCGACGTCTCGAAAGATCCGGCCTTCATCCAGAAGACCACGTCGCTCGGCATCGTACCGACCGCGCGCGGCCCGAAGGAGTTCGCGGCCTTCATCAAGGCCGAGGTCGAGACCAACACGGCGCTGCTGAGGGATGCAGGCTTCAAGCCGGAGTAGCTGCGGGGGCGCCTAAGGTGAGGCGCTTCCACCTGCATCGATGTGACCATGAGCCCCTACATCGTTGAGGGTGGGGACGGTTGCGTGATCGTGGTGATGTAACGCGGCAGAGCGGACCACGGCATCCGATATGGTGGACCGTGAGTTATCTTCTGAAGCGCTCCAGTGCTGTGTTTTAGGTCGCAGCATCTTTAGGACCAAGCCCGCTATCAACGCTACGACAACAAGGATCGTGATACCGAGCAGAGCACTGCTCATCGCAAGCTACTCGGCCGCCTTGGGCAGCGGCTCGAAGCGGGCGTCGAAGTCGCGGATGGATTGTTCGACAGTGGTCGAAACCTGCTTGAGCTTGTCCTGGTTGACGACCTTCAGGCCGAACAGGTCCTTGACGTAGAAGACGTCGACGGCCCGTTCGCCGTAGGTCGTGACGTGGGCCGAAGCGATCTGCAGGTTGAGCCGGGTCAATGCCCGAGTGACGACATGCAGGAATCCTGGCCGGTCTCGGCCATTGACCTCGATCACGGTGAAAGTGTCGGATGCGTTGTTGTCGATCAGGACACGCGGCTGGACGGTGAAGACGCGATCGCGCTTGGGCCAGGACGGGCGCTGGCTGTCGAGCTCGCGCTGGATATTGAGGCGGTTGGAGAGCGCGAGCTCGACGCGGGCGGCGAGCCGGGCCAGCCGCTGCGGCCCGTCGAACGGCTTGCCCTCGAGGTCCTGGATGCCGAAGGTGTCGAGCGCCATGCCGTTGGCCAGAGTGAAGATCTTGGCGTCGACGATGTTGGCACCGCTGATCGCCATGGCGCCGGCGAGGCGGGCGAACAGGCCATGCGTGTCCAGGGTGTAGATCGTGACCTCGGTGACCGACCGATCGCTGTCGATACGATGCTCGATGGCAAGTGGCTGATGATCGCGTTCGGCGCGGCGCACCAGCTCGGCATGACGGGCCAGGGTCTCGGCCGGGAAGGACAGCCAGTAGGGCGCGTAACCGCGCGCGAAATGCTCCTCCTTCTCTTGATCGGTCCAACCGGTGAGGCGCTGGGTGATATCGGCCTGGATTGCCTTGACGCGCTCGGCGCGGGCACCGGCCAGCGTGCCGCCCGACAGCACGCGCTCGGTCGCATTGTAGAGCTGGCGCAGAAGGGCGGCCTTCCAGCCGTTCCAGACGTTGGGCCCGACGGCGCGGATGTCGCACACGGTCAGGACCAGCAGGAGACGCAATCTCTCGGGGGACTGCACCAGCGCCGCAAAGGTCTCGATGGTCTTGGGATCCATCAGGTCGCGCTGGAACGCGGTTGCCGACATCGCGAGGTGGTAGCGCACCAGCCAGGCCACGGTCTCGGTCTCGGCAGGACTGAGACCCAGACGCGGCCCAAGGTGCATGGCGACCTCGGCACCCAGCACCGAATGATCGCCGCCGCGGCCCTTGGCGATATCGTGCAACAGCACGGCGAGATAGAGCACCGGCCGCGATATGAGCTTGTGCACGACGTCGGCCGACAGAGGATGGTCTTCCTTGAGCGTGCCGTTCTCGATCCTGGCCAGCACACCGATGGCGCGGATGGTGTGCTCGTCGACCGTGTAGGTGTGATACATGTCGTG